>Ga0209278_1000049_pt1 | contig 243090 bp, 197 predicted proteins | sample JI81BgreenDNA_FD_187504 | JGI IMG/M metagenome (GOLD analysis project Ga0209278, IMG submission 187504) | Wastewater effluent complex algal communities from Wisconsin, to seasonally profile nutrient transformation and Carbon sequestration -... | ecosystem: Engineered > WWTP > Effluent > Algae... | reverse complement strand
GGCAAATTGAAAAAAGTTTTGCAATTTGTTGGCGATTGGAAACAGTCATAAGAGCCTTATTTTTGGTGGTGCAACTCCAAAAGTGGGCTTTTATCTTTTAAATAGCTAAAAATTATCGGGTAGAGTAGCCGTTTCTATAAAGTAAGTTGGTTTTCAGGTAGTATTCATAAGTTGATGTTCAATAAAGATAAAATAAATAAGGAATACCTACAACTATTCGTAATTTATTTAGATTGCTGACCCTCTATTTATTGTTCCCCAATTTGGTTTACATTTTCTTCTACCAAATCTTTGGGTGTTGGGAGTTCCATAAGACTGTTGATACCAAAGTAATCCAAAAACTTTTCTGTTGTGCCATATAGCATAGGTTTGCCTACGGTTTCTGCCTTACCTCGCATTTCTATCAACTCTTTTTCCAATAATTTCTGAATAGCGTAATCCACATTGACTCCCCGCAACTGTTCTATATGGGCTTTGGTAATAGGTTGTTTGTAGGCAATAATAGCCAGAGTTTCCATAGCAGAGTTAGACAACCGTTTTTTAGACTTTTGTTTCAACAATACATTAATCGTATCTTGATAAACGGCTTTTGTTAAAAACTGATAGCCACCACCCGACTGTATGACTTGAAACGGAAATTCGTCTTGTTTGTATTTCTCTTGAATGACCTCAAGTAACACCGCAATAGCTGCAACTGTGATAGGTGTATCATACATTTCAGCCAATACGTTTGCTATGTCTTCGGCAGTAATGGGCGTAGTGGCACAAAAAATAAGAGCTTCTATTTGTTGTTGAATGGTGGCAAGTGGTGTATCTACAGGGAGCATAAGAGCAAAAAATATAAGAATAAATGTATCTTAAAGTTATTATTTTATTTCTAAGGGAAAAATTCCACCCATACTACAAGAAAGATAATGAATGTAGTATTTTCCACGTTTTAGGGAGGTAATATCTAATAAAACCTTTTCATTAATTGGAAAATCACCTCTTACCAATGCTGTTGCTTCGCGTGTAGGATTAGTAGTCATACTACTCAAGTAATCATCTGGATAAAGTAATACCTGTGTTGATGTACCTCCATTTGGAAGTTTGATTATATGATTTTTTTTATTTGGGTCAAGATTTATACTTGCAGCAAAAGCCATTGTGTCAAGCCCCATAGGTAAATCAATAAAATAAAATGCAGTATCATTAGTATAATTTAAATGCTTGATTATATTTTTCTGCACATCATGATTAGTCCCCAACATATCATATATAATAAAGAATGTACCGATTAATAGTCCACTCATTATTACTATTAAAATCATTCGTTTCATTTTTAGTATGTTTATTATGAATTATTAATTAGGGTTTTATGTTATGTAAGTATAGTACCATTGGAATTAGGTTTTAAAAATAACTACTTTCAGTCATAAAATGACATTACAAATAAAAATACTTAATTGATGTATTATTTATAGATTTTTTTTAGTAATTTATTTTTTTATTTCTATTCTACTTCAATTATGTTACAAAAAAACTCTCCCATCATAACAGCAACAGAGCTATTAGCCTTGTATGAAACAACAGCTATAGTTTTGGTAGATGCTACAAATGCCAAAAATGCACAAGCAAGTTACCAAGAAAAGCATTTAAAATCGGCTCTATTTGTAGATTTGAATACACAATTAGCCAGTTATAACAATGATATTGCCATTGGTGGACGACACCCTTTGCCTTCACCTGAACAATTTGCAGCTACTTTGTTCAGTTTAGGTATTACAAAAACAAGTCATGTGGTAATTTATGACAATAACAATGGTGCAAATGCAGCAGCCCGTTTTTGGTGGTTGCTGAAATCTGTTGGGCATCAAAAAGTACAAGTATTGAACGGAGGCATGAAAGAAGCCGAAAAAATAGGTTTTCCTATCAGCAATGCACAAGAAGCAACACCAAGCCAAAATATAACACCATATACGTTTGATAATTGGTTATTACCTGTGGCTACTTTTGAAGAAGTTGTCGCAGCCTCACAAAATCCTCTTGAAAACATTATTATAGATGTACGGGCAGCTGACCGTTACAATGGGATTAACGAACCCTTAGATGCTGTAGCAGGGCATATTCCTAATGCTATCAATGTACCATTTAGCACAAATTTAGACCAAGAAGGGCTATTTTTACAGCCGTCTGAATTGCAGGCAAAATATAAACAGGTTTTTACAATGACCAATCCCAAAAATATCATTGTGCATTGTGGTTCGGGGGTTACTGCCTGTCATACTCTTTTAGCAATGGCTTACGCAGGTTTAGCAATTCCTAAATTATATGTTGGTTCGTGGAGTGAATGGAGTAGAAGTAAGCAACCTATTGTAACACAAGAAAAATTGTAGCACTACTCTTAATCTTAACTTCTTATCTTACGTTTCAAACACAAGACTATATATAATTCATCTTTTTGGGCAAAAACACTTATATTTGACAATTACTTTCAAATATCACACTTTCCAAAGGGCTTATACCTCTTAGTCATTTAAAATTCTTAGTTCCATGCACCTCAATTACTACTTCCTTCGCCAACTTTCCGCAGCACTTTCCACACAATTAGAAGGATTGACCTTAGTGAGTTGTTTTAGCCAAAACAAAGACGAGGTAGTATTTGGTTGGGCAACTACCGAAAAATATTTTTGCATCAGGGCTTTGTTGTCCTCAGATATTTGCTGTTTGTCTTTCCCAGACGACTACCGCCGCAGCCGAAACAACAGCGTAGATTTATTTCAAGGTATTATTGGCTATGAAGTAAAAAGAGTACGGCAGTTTGTGAATGAAAGGGCTTTTGCAATTTACTTGTACCCCAACAGCACCACCGCAACTGAAGACGAAAACAGTACGCCTACACCAAAAATTTTGTTGTTCAAACTACATGGACAAAGGTCAAATATTTTGTTGTTTGAACAAAACACCGAAGAAAATCCTGATAACACGGCTTTGTATGTAGCTACTGAGCTGTTCCGCAACCATTTAGACAAAGATTGGGACTTACGAATAGAACACATAGACAGACCTATTCCACAAAATGCCGATTATTTTGAGCAGCATGGGGCTTTCAAAACTTTCCCTACTTTCGAAAAAGGTTTTTGGGAATTTATTGGTAAAAAAAGTGATGCAGCACATTTTAGTGATATTGAACCCGTCTTACACTATTTAGAAAATCCTACGTATTATGTACGCATCAAGGGCGATGAAGTAGATTTTTCTTTGTTTCCTACACCAGCAACGGCAACAGATATTATTACGCATAGCTACACTGCACCCATTACGGCTGCCAATGAATTTTATAGATTTTTTTCTCGGCGTTATTATTTTGAAGGTGAAAAAGCAAGGATTTGCAAGAAAATAGACACGAAAATCAAACAAACCGAAAGTTATATTCAAAAAACAGAGGAAAAACTCTTAGAAGTAGAATATAAAACGCCTTATGAACAATACGCCAATATTATCATGGCAAACCTACATGAGTTGCCCAAACAGCCTTTGCCCGTAGCCCAACAAGTAGAATTATACGATTTTTACAATAATACGCCTCTTACTATTCGTTTGCGAGAAGGTTTGACACCACAAAAAAGTGCGGAGGTATATTACAGAAAATCAAAAAATCAGAAAATAGAAATAGATAAATTATACAAAAATTTAGAAGAAAAACAAGACTTATTAAAAACCCTGCAACAGCATTTGCAAGCTATTGGTGAGCTAACAGATTTTAGGGCATTGAAAAAGTATTTAAAAGAATTTGAATTATTTGACGAGGGCGAAGAAGAATTACAATACCTTTTCCGCCGTTTCGAGTACCAAGGTTTTGAGATTTGGGTAGGCAAAAGTGCCAAAAACAATGACTTACTTACACAAAGGTACGCCTACAAAGAAGATTTGTGGCTACACGCCAAAGACGTGGCAGGTTCTCACGTAATTGTGAAGTACCAAGCAGGCAAAAAATTTCCGTACCCTGTCATAGAAAAAGCAGCCCAATTAGCAGCCTACTACTCCAAACGAAAAAATGATACTTTATGCCCCGTTACTTACACACCTAAAAAGTTTGTTCGCAAGCCCAAAGGTTTTGCCGAAGGCATGGTAAAGGTGGACAAAGAACAAGTCTTGTTGGTAGCTCCTACGGAAGCTATGGCGGATTTACGGGAGGATTAAGCATTTTATAAATGTAACTGTTTTTATGTTAGTAGCTTTTATTACAGGTTTTTTGGGCAGTTTCCATTGCGTAGGTATGTGCGGAGCTATTGCCTTGTCTTTGCCGTACCGCAGTTGGTCGGGGTTATTGGCGTACCATTTGGGCAAAAGTTTGACTTACGCCTTTTTGGGTTTGCTGTTTGGATTAATGGGCAGAGGCTTGTATTTGGCAGGTTTACAACAAACTTTGTCGGTACTTTCAGGCGTATTAATGATTGCCTTTGTGTTATTGCCACAAGTGCGTTGGGCAAAAATGACATGGCTTGCCAATACTGTCAAGCAATTTTTAGTACCCTTTTTCAAACAAAAAGGCTTTGGGGCTACCTTTATGATAGGCTTGCTCAATGGTTTTTTGCCTTGTGGCTTGGTGTATGCAGCTATTTTTACGGCTATAGCTTCGGCAGATGCGTTGTGGGGCAGTGCCAATATGTTTGCCTTTGGCGTAGGTACAATGCCCTTGATGCTTTTATTGTCAAAATCTCCAGATTTTTTATCTTTGCACCTCCGCAAAAAACTCTTTCAATTTATCCCTTACTTTGTGGTTTTAGTAGGAATTTTGTTGATTTTGCGAGGGCTAAATTTGGGTATTCCGTACCTAAGTCCGCATTTTGCACCGTACATTATTAATTGTTGTCATGCCTGATATTGCATAAAAATCATTTTATTGTCATTTATTCCTATGGATTTTACTATTATTATTTTAACATACAACGAAGAAAAAAATATTTTGGATTGCATAGATAGTTTTGCAGGTATTACTTCAAAAATTTTGGTAGTGGACTCTTTTTCTACAGACCAAACTATCTCTTTAATTACAGAACGAAATATTAAATATTTGCAACATAAATTTGAGAATTATTCAAAACAACGTAATTGGTCACAAGAAAATAATCCTTTTCAAACGGAATGGGTATTTCATATAGACGCAGGCGAGAGAGCTACACCTAACTTAGTGAAATGGCTAAAAACGATGAAAAGTACATCTGTAGATGTTGCAGGTTTTATGTTCAGCCGACAAACCTATTTCTTGGGTCGTTGGATACGCTACGGCGGTCATTACCCCAATTATCACCTCCGTTTGTTTAAGGTGAGCCAAGGGAAGTGTGAAGACAAGGCATACGACCAACATTTTGTAGTAGAAGGCAAAACTCAAAGTGTACCCAACGCAGATATGATAGATTTTGCTGCGGATAATATTCAATCTTTTACGATTAAACATAGCAAGTGGGCATTAATGGAAGCTATTGAACTAATCAAGCAGGGGCAAGCAGGCGAGGTAAAAGCCTCTTTAAAAGGCTCACCAATTGAACAAAGAAGATGGCTAAAAAATAATTTATTTCAAAAAATGCCTATTTTTTTGAGAAGTATAACTTATTTTATTTATAGATATTTCTTTAAAATGGGATTCTTAGATGGAAAAGAAGGGCTTGTTTTTCACCTTTTACAGGGTTTTTGGTTTCGTTTTTTAATAGATAGTTTAGTTTTTGAAATTACCTATGAAATGAAAAAACAACAAACAGATTTGCGTACAGTATTAAAAAATACTTATCAATGGGATTTAAAACCTTAAATAGACTCAAAAAGTAATGAAAAAATTAATCTATATCATGGCTGCCTTTATGGTTTTTATCTTGGCAATGGTCTTGTATATTACGTTGGCAGTAAACGAAAAGCCCGAACCCAACTACTACGAAAAAGATTTGCACTACCAACGCCACAAAGACTCTTTACAAAAACAAGAAACAAAACAAGATACCCTCTAAAGGAGCATCAACTACAAAAACAAAGTTTTGTAGTTGATGTTTTAACTATTTTGTGTTGCCTTTCCAAATACTTCTACCTGAATTTGTTGGTAGCTTTCTTTTATTTTTTGGCTTAATTGTTCTGTTGCTTTTGTTTCTTTTGCTATGGCTGCACCTCCAACCGCAAGGGCAAATACGAAAGTAAAAATTATGCTTCTCATATATAGAATTTAGGGTTAAGAACTAATTTTGCTTTTTTGATGCCACAAAATTACGATACTCATATTTGCTTTGCAAAGATTTCAGATTAATTTTTTCTTATTTTTTTGTTAATAAATTTGCTTAAACGAATATAAAAATATAAAAACAATTTTACACCTATAAAATCTTTGAAGTTTTATAGGTGTAAACATATTTTACTTAATTCTTTGGCAAATCATTAGCCCATCTCGCAAGGGCAATAACGTATTAAACACTCTTGCGTCTGCCTGTACTTTATCGTTAAATGCCTTCATAGCTACAGTATCTTTGTCGTTGGCATCTGTAATTACTTTGCCACTCCAAAGTACATTATCCGCAATAATCCAACCGCCTATGCGTACACTGTCTATTACCAAATCGTAATAGTGGCTGTAATTCTTTTTGTCTGCGTCTATAAACACCAAATCTATGTCTTGCAAAGCTAATTGGGGCAGCAAGTCCATTGCATTGCCCAAGTGCAGTTGTATTTTGTCTTGTAAGTTGGCTTTTTCAAAATTGCTGCGGACAAAAGTTCCTAATTCTTCGTTAATGTCTATGGTGTGCAGTTTTCCGTTTTCCTGTAAACCTTGTGCCAAACAAATGGCAGAGTAACCTGTATAAGTGCCAATTTCTACCACCAAACGAGGGCGTAGCATCAAAGAAATCATAGCTAAAAAATTACCTTGTAAATGTCCCGACAACATACGTGGCATCAAGACTTTGGCGTGAGTTTCTCGGCTCACAAATTTTAGTAAATTAGATTCTTCTGTAGAGTGCTGTTCGCAGTAAGCTAAGAGGGCAGTGTCTATAAATTCCATGTGTAGAAAAGTTAGTGTTGTTGAAAATGTAGAGGATAGTTACTAAAAAAACAAAACTAACAGTTTTTGAGGACTGTTAGTTTGCTATTTCTGTAATAATTACTATTCTGTTACCGTAAGTAACCAATGGCAACGCCTGCTCCTCCATAACATACATATTCATGCCTTAGTACATCACCAGCATTCAAAATAATAGGATTAGATAGACTAAGACGGTCTCCAGTAGCAATTCGTAGTCCGTTTATTCTCCACGCAATTGTACAACCTGACTCACCACCAAATAAACTTGTTATGTATAGCTTCTTACCCGTAGGCACAGTATAAGTTCCATTAGGAGATATTGTTAAGAACACAGGGCTAATTGTAGCATTAATAAGAAAGCCATTAAATATACAATTACCTACAGTTTTTCCTTCACCAACAATGATAGGTTGATTTAAGGAGAAAGTTAGGTTTTGTCCACCGTAATTTGCCTGAAAACCAAAAAAAACAGGTGTGCTATTAATATAAAGGTAACAATCATAAATATTGGTGATATAAAGATTTTTTCCTGTAGGGACTACATAGTTACTACTTGTAACAGCCTGAAAACCTACTATTGGCTCTGGAAATCCCGAAATTGCTTTGTTAGTATATTCATTTCTCCACTCAGTACCATCATAATACTCCATACATTTGTAATCTGTATTGTAAATCATTAAACCTTCGGCGGGTAGGCTAATGGCATTGCGTTGGGTGGTGTTCATACGTGGAAGTAATACACCTTTTGAAGTCGATTTCACATCAAGAATGGCAGAAGTATCTCCTACACTACCGTCTGTGTTTATAGCTACGCTTTGTGCATAGGATATCATATTAGCAGTTACTAATAAAAAAAATAGGGACAAGGCTACATAATACTTTTTCATAGGGTTTTTGTATTAAAATGAACCCAAAAATAGTCATTCATATAGCTATTTATCAATGACAATAATCAAGAATAAAGGTGATATTAGTCATCTTCTTACTTTAACAGATGTCATCTGTTTTATTGATGACATCTGTTATTCTTTACTTCTTTGCAGGTCTTTCCGTTTGTACTCTGATAGATTCATCATGTATGATTTTGAACAACTGTGCTATAAAATCCTTGTCTATGCCCATTTTGGCTGCCCATTCAGGACGAGTTTGGAAAACTTGTAACCATCTTTCGAACTGAAAAATAGCCACGCCATTGGCTTTTTTATAGTCGCCAATTTGTTCTACCAACTGCATACGCGAAGACAAAGCCTCCACAATTTCATGGTCTATACGGTCTATACGTTTGCGTAAGTCGTCCAGATGACTTACAAAATCTTGGTTGTCTGAACTTGTGCTACGAATCCTAATGGCATTAAATATTTCGCCTAAACGAATAGGCGTTACTTGTTGTTCCGCATCACTCCATGCTTTTTCAGGATTGATGTGTGTTTCTATCATCAAACCGTCATAGTTCAAATCTAAGGCTTTTTGAGAAAGAGGCTCTATAAACTCACGTTTACCGCCCACATGACTTGGGTCAAAGAAAATTGGCAAGTTTGGCATTTTACTTTTCAACTCAATCGCAATTTGCCACATAGGAGCATTGCGGTACTTGTTTTTTTCGTAAGTTGAAAAACCTCTGTGCATCGCAGCTATTTTCTTGATACCAGCCCCTGCAATACGTTCTATAGCCCCTAACCACAAAGCAAGGTCGGGATTGATAGGATTTTTGACAATCACAGGAATATCTACACCCTTCAACACATCTGCAATATCTTGCACTGTAAACGGATTAACGGTACTTCTTGCCCCAATCCACAAGACATTGACACCATATTTGAGGGCTAACTCTACATGCTGTGGCGTGGCTACTTCGGTGGCAATCGGTATATTTAACTCTTTGCCTACCTGCTGAAACCACTGTAAACCTACTTCGCCCACACCTTCAAAAGTATTAGGACGAGTGCGGGGTTTCCAAATACCTGCACGCAAAATATCTACATCTTCTCGGTTATTTTCAAGAATAGCCTTACAAGTAGCTAATAATTGTTCGTCTGTTTCTGCACTACAAGGTCCCGCAATTACCACAGGTTTGCGTTTGCCTTTTACATAAATGGGTTTTACCCAAGATTCTAAAGGAAGTATTTCCATACACACTCAAAGGTTGAATAAACAATTTTTTAAAAAATTCAATTTTTGCAAGTTAGCTATAAAACTTTTTGAAAACAATAGGCTAATTCAATGAATAATTAGGTGTAATATTTTACAAGAATTTAGCTAAATTTGTGGCACTTATTTTTAGGTTATTCATGCTGTTAAGGAAAGTAAATCCTTCGTAACTTTTACAAATAATTTACAAAAAATGGCTTGTAATTTGCCTTAAATATGTTACATTTCCAAAGTTTTTAGCGTATAGTGTTAAAAACACACATTTAGTTTAGTTCATCATCCGTTTTTTTTAATATATGACCAATATGATACGATACGTGCTTGTAGTGGCTGCGGTGTTACTATTTTACAACGTACCCGTTTTTGCCCAAGACCCCTTGAAACATATCTTAGATGCAGAAGATAAGAAAAAAGCAGGCAACTTTGCTGGGGCAGTAGATGATTATGACAAGGCTATAAAAATAGACCCAAGTAATCCTGAGTATGTTTTTCGTAAAGGCAAGACTTTTATCTTGATGAAAGACATGGACAATGCAATTATGTGCTTCGAAAAAACAGTGCAACTCAAAAAAGAATATGTAGAAGCTCATAAAAACTTGGCAGTTTTATACAAAAAGAAAAGCAAATTGCCTGAAGCCGTAAAATGTTATGACAATGCCTTCAAATACGAAACAGAAGCTCCTAACAAAGTAAAATACAAGTTGGAGATTATTAAGTTGTTGGCAAAAATGAAAAAATTTAACGAGGCAGGCAATCATATCAATGATGCCAAACAAATAGCAGCCGATAACTTAGATGTTTTGTATTTTGATGCACGTTTCAACAATACAGTAGGCAAATATGAAGCAGCCAAAGAAAGTGCCTTGAAAGCTACTACTTCGCCAAATTTGAAGTTAGATGACCCTAAGAACTATGCAAAATATTTCTACGAATTGGGCTTGGCATACTACCAAATGGAAAAGTATGATGATGCAACCAAAGCCTTTGAAAAAGCTAACTTCGGTCCTTACAAAAGATTTATCTTAGAAATGTCGCCACAATATTTTCAAACTTTGGCTTATTCTTACTACAAAGTATTTGAGTTGGACGAAAGTGAAACATTGGCAGACAAAGCCTTGAAAATGAAGAAAGACTTTTCGGCAGCACACGACCTCAAAGGGCAAATAGCTTTGTCGAGAACAGACAAAAATGCCGTTATCAAGGCAAAACAATTAGCCATAGAAGCTGAAAAAGACCAAGTGAAAAGGGCTCAATTATTCAAAGAATTAACAGAAATGTTGTTTGACGCAGGTAAATATGCAGATGCAGTGATGTCAGCAGACAAAGCTGTAGAAGCCAACCCTAATGATTACAACTCGTTGTTTATCAAGGCGGTATCTTTGGCTCGTCAAAATAAAAATACAGAGGCAATAGACCTTATCCAAAATATTTTGAAAATGCCGGGTGTTATCCAAGAAACTAAGGCTCAATACAACTTTGCATTAGGTTTATTTTATGGCAAAACAGGCAATACAAAATTAGCTGATACTTCTTTCAAAAAAGCCGTTTATGGTCCTTTCAAATATGCAGCTATTGCCGAATTGAAGAAAATAGGTGATGATGTAGAGGGTGATGGAGGCGGAGAAATTGATACAAGTGGTAGTGATGATGAAGAAGTAGATAAATAACTTGTTTACTTACTACGCATAAATATTCAAAAGATGTAATCTTACAAAAGGTTACATCTTTTGTTTTTTTTGGTTAGTTTTGCCGATTATTTTATAGAAAATAAACCATGCGTATTCATTTCATCGCTATTGGCGGTAGTGTCATGCACCAGTTGGCTATAGCCTTGCACCAAGCAGGACATTTGGTTTCAGGTTCTGACGACGAGATTTATGAACCTTCACGTTCACGCCTACAAAAAAACGGCTTGTTACCCGCAGAAATAGGTTGGTTTCCCGATAAGCTAAACACCAACATAGATGCAGTGATTTTGGGTATGCACGCCAGAAAAGACAACCCCGAACTGTTGCAAGCCCAACAGTTGGGGCTTAAAATTTATTCTTATCCCGAATACATTTACGAACATAGCCGAAACAAAGAAAGAGTGGTAGTGGCTGGCAGTCATGGCAAAACCACGACTACTTCCATGATTATGCACGTTTTGAAGTACAATGGTTATGATTTTGATTATTTGGTGGGAGCTACATCAGACGGTTTCGAGCAGCAAGTACGTCTTACCGCAGATGCCCCTGTGATAGTGATAGAAGGTGATGAATATTTTGCTTCACCTATAGATTTGTTGCCTAAATTTTTACATTATAAGCATCATATTGGTTTGCTTACGGGCATAGCTTGGGACCATATTAATGTCTATCCAGATTTTGATGACTATGTAAAACAGTTTGAAAAATTTGTGATACAAACCCCCAAAGCTGGTACATTGGTGTATTGCGAAGAAGATAACTTGACAGCTTTAGTCTGCGGTTCTAACAAAATCAGAGAAGATGTAACAAGTTTACAGTATCAAACACACCCCTACAGCATACAAAACGGATTAACGTATTTAAAAACAGAAAAAGGTAAAGTTCCTTTAAAGGTTTTTGGGCAACATAATTTACAAAATATCAGTGGGGCAAAATTAGTTTGTAACCGTTTGGGTATTACAGATGAACAATTTTATGCAGCCATTCAGCATTTCAAAGGAGCAAACAAACGGTTAGAATTATTAGCAAAAAAAGGTAATACACACATTTTCAGGGATTTTGCTCATGCACCCTCTAAGATGTTGGCTACTACACAAGCCGTAAAAGAACAATTTGCTGAACAGCAGTTGGTTGTTTGTGCAGAACTGCACACGTTTAGTAGTTTGAACAAAAACTTTTTACCACAATACGCCCACACTTTGGCAGAGGCAGACGTGGCAGCCGTTTATTTTAATCCTAAAACTATTGCCCATAAAAAGTTAGCAGCCATTAGTGTAGAAGATGTAAAAAATGGTTTTCAACGTACTGATTTACAAGTTTTTACCGATATAGAAACTATGAAGCAGTTTTTACAAAACCAAAATTGGACAAAAGCCAACTTGTTACTAATGAGTTCAGGAACTTTTGACAATGTAAATTTAGAAGAACTGCAAAGTTGGGTGGGGTAAATGTTGTTTTGTGTTACTATTTTACTTTTCACTACCAAAAAACCTATAAGGTTTTATAAAACCTTATAGGTTTAAAAATTTTCTGTCATGTTTCCATCAATAGAGGAGTTAAGAGATTTGAATAAAAAAGTAGCTCCAGACCGCAAAAAATTTATAGATAAACTCAAAAAAACTAAGCCGAAAGACTTAGATGACAAGGTGCATGACCTACATGATGAAGCCTTTGATACAATGGACTGTTTGACTTGTGCCAACTGTTGCAAGACTACCAGCCCCATTTTTTATGAAAGGGACATAGAAAGATTGGCAAAATATATGAAAATGCGACCTTCAGACTTTATTCAAAAGTACCTGCATATAGACGGCGATGGAGATTATGTCTTAAATGTAGCCCCTTGTCCGTTTTTAGATGCAGATAACTATTGTACGGTGTACGAGGCAAGACCTACGGCGTGCCGAGAATACCCACATACGAACCGTAAACGAATGGTACAAATTTTAGACCTTACCCTAAAAAATGCAGAAATATGCCCCGCCGTTTTTTGGATTGTAGAAAAACTAAGGCAGTTACCATAGTATTATTGAAAGTAAGTGCTTTTGAAGGTGTTTTTTCGAAAATTAACGCACCATTTTACTTGTTTTCCAAAAAAACACCTATATTTGCAGTCCAATTTTAAAAAGCTACTGATATGAAAGTTTGTGATATTACAGGCAAAAGAGTACGTATCGGCAATAATGTTTCTCACGCTAATAATAAAACGAAACGTACCTTTACGCCAAACTTGCAGAAAAAGAAATTCTACATTCCAGAAGAAGATGCTTGGGTTACTTTAAAAGTATCTACCAATGCATTAAAAACTATTGACAAGTACGGCATCAGTGAGGTGTTCAAAATGATGGCTAAAGGCAAAAAGTTCTAATGCTGGTCGCACCTCTGTTCAACATCTAAAAAAATTCTACGACAATGGCAAAAAAAGGTAATAGAATCCAAGTAATCTTGGAATGCACAGAACACAAGAATACGGGAATGCCCGGTATGTCTCGTTATATTACGACTAAAAACCGTAAAAATACTCCTGAGAGATTGGAGTTGAAAAAATACAACCCTGTTTTGAAAAAATACACCGTTCACAAAGAAATTAAATAACCACTATGGCTAAGAAAGTTGTTGCAACGTTGAAGAAAGAAGGTAGTACACAAAAGTTTGCTAAAGTTATTAAGGCAATCAAGTCACCAAAAACTGGTGCTTATACCTTCAAAGAAGAGATTGTTCCAGAAGAACAAGTTAAAGATGTATTGGCAAGAAAATAACTACTTGCTGCTAAATTGTTGTTAGAAGGCTACAGTGTGAGAGATACTGTGGCTTTTTATTTTTTTATAGCTAATAATTTTATTAATAAATTGATAACCCAATATTTGCGATATAAGATTTTCTAAATCCTATGTAGTAAGTATATAGCCCTCATTTCCTACCTATGTACCACGTACCTGTTATGTTGCAAGAATGTATAGAGGCTTTGCAAATTCGCCCTACTGGTAATTATGCAGATTTTACCTTTGGCGGCGGCGGACACAGCAAAGCTATTCTTGAAAAACTCTCCACAGGCAAACTGTATGCCCTTGACCAAGATGATGACGCAGCACAAAATGCCAAAGCATTGAGCAACAAACAATTAGTTTTTATTAAAGCTAACTTTCGTCATGCCCAAAAGTTCTTGCGTTTATACAAAGCACCTTTATTAGATGGGATTCTGGCTGATTTAGGCATTTCTTCGCACCAAATAGACACGCCTGATAGGGGTTTTTCTACTCGTTTTGAGGGTGAATTGGATATGCGAATGGATAAGCAGCAAGAGTTAAGTGCTAAAAAAATCATAAATTCTTACTCTGCCCATGACCTTCATCGTATTTTTGGAATGTATGGCGAAGTAAAAAATGCAAAGACTTTGGCAGAGGGAATTATACGTACCAGAGCCACGCAAAGCATACACACGACTACACAACTCAAGAACGTATTGCAACAGTACGCACCCAGAGGGGCAGAGTTCAAGTATTTTGCACAAGTGTTTCAGGCTTTGCGGATAGAAGTGAATGATGAACTGAAAGCCTTAGAGGAAATGTTACTACAAACTGCCGAATTGTTGAAACCTAATGGCAGGTTAGTTATTTTGACTTATCATTCTTTGGAGGATAGATTGGTTAAAAATTTTATTCAAAAAGGAAAGTTTCATGGGGAAATAGAAAAAGATATTTATGGCAATTACTCTGTACCATTTACAGCCGTACACCGCAAACCTTTGGAAGCAACGGAGGCAGAAATAGCTCAAAATAATAGGGCAAGAAGTGCAAAATTGCGTGTGGCGGTTAAAAACTAATAAAACACTTTTAAAGCCTCTTAGCTTTAAAAGTGTTACAAAAAATTGTATTTTTCTAATACTAATTGTACTTTTCTAAGAATTAATAAAATTTATTTAGCTTATTACTTGCTTTTCAAAATCCTTTTCCCCTACCTTTGCCTCGTCATTAGCTAATTGACTTTTTTATTACTCCCAAATTACTTTTTAACAATGAAAATAATTTACAGCAGGTATGCTATAAATACACACACACACCGTTGGCATATTAAATTTTTCTGCCTTTTGTGTATGTGCTTAGGTTTCACGAGGTTGGCGTATGCCCAACAGATAGGTATAGATGCCCCTAATAGTATTCATATCAATCAGTTTGCCTCTATTTCCCTCGTAAACAACTGTACCGTACAAAGTGTAACATGGCAGTTAGACGGTGGTACTATTATCAATAGCTACAACAACAATACGGTCATAGATGTACAATGGACTACGGCAGGTTACAAGTACATAAGTGCCTCTTTGATTCAGGTTTGTAATGGACAACAACAAACCGCCTCTGCACAAACTGCAATGATTCAGGTTACACAAGCACCCATTCCGCCTATTACCATTTCGGGGAGGGTAACTAATCCTTGTGGAATAGGGATAGACGGCGTAGTTTTACAAGGTTTCCCTACGTCAGTGGTAACAGATGCCAATGGTTATTATACAACAACAGTTCCTTACGGTTGGTCGGGCAGTGTGAGTGCCGTTAAATCTCCTATCCAATTTACCCCTTCGCAGCCTGTAGTCAATACCAATACTGACCGTACTCTCAATTTTTCTGTGGTGGGTGGTGCGTTGGAATTTGCAGCATTAACAGTTACATGGACAGACGATACATCAATAGGAGATGTAGTAACTATTGGAGGATTAGTACCCGGCTATTCATATGTTTACTCTTACTTCCATAAACCAAATGGGCAGTGGATAGAAGTAGAACTAACGCCAGATACTTCTACTTATCTTGTACAAATTAATAAAAATGATAATTATCCATTTTGTGTAAGACGTAAATGTGGAAACGTAAATCAAATATGTGCATATTAGTCCTTATAAATTTTAAATCTATGAAAATCTATCATATTTTTCTTGCTATTTTTCTAGCAATCTATTTAGTTGGGTGTAGTTCTAAAGAAACACCTCAGCCTAAAATATATACTGTTCCTGCAAATACCCCAGCTATCAATGTAGATGCAGCAGGACGTAGTATTAATATACAAGGTGGGGTAAATGGGTGGTCAAGCAGTATTAGACCTTTTATGGTTATACGCCCTGATGGTTCTGGTTATGTAGCTGCAAATATTAATTTTGATAAACAAGTTACAACAAGCAATGGGCAATTAATTGATGCACATTATATGATAAAACTACCTAACTTAGAAGTACCCGATACAAGTAAAGTAGGCATTTATTATAATTATCAAACTTTATTAGCACACTTCAAAAAAGGACAGCAACTTTTACGTGGTAAAAATATTCCTAATGGCTACATGGTACATTTGTCTTATATAGACCAAGAAAATATGCAAAATAGTTTTGGCTATAACAGCATAGACGGCGACCAAGAAGGCAGTAAATGGGAGATTGTAGAGGTAAAAGAGTTGGGTAATAACAGTATTTTGGTGCGGTACGAGGTAGATTGTAAACTTTATGGCTATTCGCCAGACACCCCTACAAAGGTAAAATTAGCAGGAAAATTGGTAGGGACAATTCAGACGATTGTGTATTATAGACCTTTGTAAAACTAAACACCCCTCTACTTAGCTATATCATAAGTAGAGGGGATTTATTAAAAATAGCTAAAAAAATTGCACTATTTTAATAATAATTGTACTTTTCTAAGAATTACAAAATTTATTTAGCTTACTACTTGCTTTTCAAAATCCTTTCCCCCTACCTTTGCCTCGTCATTAGCTAATTGACTTTTTTGTTACTCCCAAATTACTTTTTAACAATGAAAATAATTTACAGCAGGTATGCTATAAATACACACACATACCGTTGGCACATTAAATTTTTCTGCCTTTTGTGTATGTGCTTAGGTTTCACGAGGTTGGCGTATGCCCAACAGATAGGTATAGATGCCCCTAATAGTATTCATACCAATCAGTTTGCCTCTATTTCCCTCGTAAACAACTGTACCGTACAAAATGTAACATGGCAGTTAGACGGTGGTACTATTATCAATAGCTACAACAACAATACGGTCATAGATGTACAATGGACTACAGCAGGTTACAAGTACATAAGTGCCTCTTTGATTCAGGTTTGTAATGGACAACAACAAACCGCCTCTGCACAAACCGTAATGATTCAGGTTACACAAGCACTCATTCCGCCTATTACCATTTCGGGGAGGGTTACGAATCCTTGTGGAATAGGGGTAAGAAATGTAACACTACAAGGTTTCCCTACAACTATTACCACAAATAATGAAGGTTATTATACAACAACAGTTCCTTACGGTTGGTCGGGCAGTGTAAGTGCCGTTAAATCTCCTATCCAATTTACCCCTTCGCAATCCCTTAGTAATGTTACTACTGACCAAGTAGTAAACTTTTCAGTAGTAGGAGGAAGTGCTGAATTTACACCACTAACTGCCAATAAGATTTTCTCAAGTTGGAATATTGTTAGATTTGGCAGTTTAGTGCCAGGTTACTCTTACACCATTGTTAGATATGATACAAGTGGTAATATAGAAAGTTCTTGGACAGAAATAGCTGATTATGATATTATTACTATCAACACTTTCTTCTATTTATACCCTAAATACTGCATCTATAGCTTTTGTGGTAGCCAAACAGGGGCTTGTACCGACTAATCTTTTCCACTCTTTAACCATAGAATTTTATGAAATCAACTTTGTATATTTTTAGTGTTCTTGTTTTTGCCCTTTTGGTAGGTTGCAAAGAAGAAAACAAAACAAACCCTATTGAGAAATACGAGGTGCCAGCAGGCGTACCCGCAGTTCATGCGTCTATTGATGGTATTAAATTTAATATAGCTAACTATCCTAATCAACTTAATGAGTGGACAATTCAAACTTTAAGTGGAACAACAATTTCAGCAGGTAAAATTAATGGTGTATTTCATACCACTAATGCCAATAGAATAGAAAGGAATGGCAACAATGTGTTAGAAGCAAGATTTAATTTTCATCCTCCATATTTGTTTTTAAATGATGTAAGTACAGAATACACCTATGAGAGAATGGTACAGCACTTCAAAGTAGGTAAACAGGCTTTTCAGGTATTTCCGCAGCCCTTAGGTAGTGGTTTTCGGTTAGGTGTTTCGTACTTAGACTTGAACACAGTTGATTTGACCATAACCCCTCCCACTTTTTCGTTTGAAACCCAAATTGGTAGCCAAGAAGGTAGCAAATGTGAAATTGTAAAGGTAACTCCACTTCCCAATAGAGGCATTTTGGTTACTTACGAAATAGATTGTAAAATTTACTCTATTACTAATGTAGATTACAAGAGAGCAAGCCGTTTTGTGGGTACGGTACAAGTAGAGTACTATCACAAACAATTTTAAGTGTTAGGCGAGAAGATAAAACCTTCTTTTATAACCCTTTGTAATAACACAAACACCTCTCTACTTAGCACTAAGCAGAGAGGTGTTTTAGCAATAAATCTTTGGTTTACCTATAAGGTTTTTAGCACCTTATAGGTTTTTTTATACCTACTTTCTTTTTACTCAAAACGCAAGTGTTTCACAGACTCGCCAGAGTTAGCCAATTCCATAAGGGCATCTATGCCCACTTGCAAATGCTGTTCTGCAAAAGAAGTGGTTACTTTCTTATCACTTTCAGAGGTCTTCACACCTTCAGGCACCATTGGGTTGTCCGAAACCAATAGCAAAGCTCCATGCGGAATTTCATTCACAAAACCTACTGTAAAGACAGTGGCAGTTTCCATGTCTATAGCCATTGCCCTTGTTTGGCGGAGATATTCCTTAAATTTCTCGTCATGCTCCCAAACTCTACGGTTAGTGGTATAAACTGTACCTGTCCAATAGTCCAATTCGTACTTTTTAATCATAGAAGATACGGCACGTTGTAAACGGAACGAAGGCAAGGCGGGAATTTCTGGCGGCATATAGTCGTTACTTGTACCTTCGCCACGTATGGCAGCAATAGGTAAAATCAAATCTCCTAACTGCGTTTTGCGTTTCAAACCGCCACATTTGCCCAAAAATAATACAGCATGAGGGTTAATAGCAGTGAGCAAGTCCATGATAGTTGCTGCCATTGGGCTACCCATACCAAAATTGATAATGGTGATGCGACCACTTGTAGCTGTTTGCATAGGTTTGCCTTGACCCATAATTTCTACCCCGAATTTCTTGGCAAACATTTCTACATAATTACTAAAATTGGTGAGTAAAATATAATCACCAAATTGGTCTAAAGCTGTGCCTGTATAGCGTGGCAACCAGTTTTTTACAATATCTTCTTTGCTTTCCATGATTGTTGTGTAATTAGTAAATGATTATTGGTAAAATGATTTGTCTAAATATGCACTTGACAAAAGGGTTAGTTGCTTTGTCAAACTAAATTATGCTTCTTTTTTGTTCATCACAGCTACTGTCAAACGGCTTACACATACTAAATTGCCGTTGTCATCACTGATTTTTATTTCCCAAACTTGCAATGTACGCCCTCTGTGTAGCGGAATAGCTTTGCCATGCACATAACCACTACGCACACTACGCAGATGATTAGCATTAATTTCTACACCCACACAAAATTGGTTGTTAGGGCTTACACTAATGGTTGCTCCTAAACTGCCCAAAGTTTCTGCCAATACTACCGAAGCCCCACCATGTAGCAAGCCCAATGGTTGGTGAGTACGAAAATCTACAGGCATTTTGGCACAAATATAGTCATCACCAACTTCGGTAAATTCTATGCCTAAATGTCCCGCCATATTTTGGTGGTTATTGGCGTTGAGGTGTTCTATAGTAGTTAGTTCTTTTAGAGGTGTCATAGTGATGGACATTTTATTAGCTAAATTGTAATCAAGCAAAATTATACTTTTGTGTAGCTTTTCCTAATTATATAAAAAAAACCTACGAGGTTTGTGCCTCGTAGGTTCTATATATGTGCTAAATCAATTAAGATTACTTGATAACACCTTCGATAACGTGAACAACACCGTTTCCGTTAGAAGCAGCATCTGGAGTAATAACTTTTACACCACCTACCATAACTACACCGTCTTTCACAGTTACTTTTACTTTTTTACCAGCAGCAGTTTCTAATTCTTTGCCATCTGTCAAATCAGCAGATTTCAAAGCACCAACTACTACGTGCATTTTCAATACGTCAGCCAATTTCTTAGCATCTGTAGGTAATTTAGCAGCAGCTAAAATATCGTTTTTAGGAGCAAATACTGTGAAAGCACCACCTTTCAAAGTTTCTGTTAAACCAGCAGTACCTACAGCAGCTACTAATGAGCTAAGGTCAGCATTACCAGCTAACAAATCAGTAACTTTTAATGCAGCTAAAGAGTCAGCAGCTTTCTTAGCAGCTTCTTCAGCAGCAACTTTAGCCAAAGAATCAACTTTCGCTAATGAGTCAGCTTGGATTTTTGCTAATTCTTCAGCAGAAGGACCTTTTTTACCACAAGAAGATAAAGTTACGCTACCTGCGAAAACGATAGCAGCACCGAAAACGATTGATTTTAAATTTAACATGGGTTAGAGTTGTTTTATTATTTATTATTATGATTTCTTTTTAAATCGGGTGCAAAATTAGTGGTTTCTGTAATGCTATGCAAACATTTTTATTTTTTTTTAACCGCCCAACTTTACGCCACAACTTCTTACACTAAAATTTGTAAAACTTTTGTAAGCAACCTTTATATAAACAGCACCCACAAAGTAACCCACTTAGCATAAAAATTTTATGAAAAATCTTCTCATCAATCAAAGGGAAAATATTTTTAAAATTTTTGATTTAAACACTTGTTTAAATCAAAATAATAACTTTACTTTGTAGCACTAAACTAAAACTAAAAAGTATGCAAACTCCTACCGAAGATTTAAGTACAGAAAATAAAATAAAAGAAGCAGCAAGAAAGATTTTTTTACAAAAAGGTTTTGCAGGAACAAAAATTAGGGACATAGCCGAAGAAGCAAATATCAATATAGCTTTGATGAACTATTATTTCAGAAGTAAAGAAAAGTTATTTGAGGCTATTTTTCAGGAGTCCTTGTATGAATTATTGGGCAAAACCTTGCAGATTTTGAATGATACAAATTTGAGTTTTGAGGGCAAAATAAGGGCTGTTGTAGCATACGATATGTCTGTTATGCGAAAAAATCCTTTGTTACCTTCTTTTGTGTTTGCAGAAATACACACACACGTAGAAAAAATAGCTAAAGATTTTCCTGAAATTATAGATGCGAATAATCTACATTTTGCCCAACAACATGCAGAAGGCGTACAACTAGGCAAGTACAGAAATATACATATAGACCATATTTTTAGTATGATGACGGGTATGTCTATGCAGCCATTTCTTGAAAAACCTTTTTGGGATTTGCAATATGCAGGGCAAGATACGGAGAAATTGTTTGAGGAGTTTATTGCTAATCACGAAAAAATTGTAGTGGAAATGTTATTAGGATACTTGATAATCAAATAGTTAGGTTGTAATTGATTGCAACAAAAGTAAATTTACCCACCTATAAAGCAAGCAAAACTTTATAGGTTTTATTTAAAAACTGATTTAAACAAACTTTTAAATCACTTTATTAAATCAAATTATTAAATCAAATTATTAAATCAAATTATTAAAAGTAATACAGGCTTCTGCCTGTGGCATAAAAAGACTAAAAACATGAAAAAACTACTTTTATTATTTTTCCAACTCTTGGTGTTGCAAACCGCCTATAGCCAACAAGCCATGACCTTGCAGCAAGTTATAGACAAGGCTCTTGCCCAAAACCTGAATGTGCAGGCTGCCCAAACCGACCAACGTATTGCGGCGGCGAAGGTGCAAGAAATTTATGCGAACTTATTGCCCCAAATTAGTGCAGAGGGCAAGTACCAATACTACAACAATATTCCTGTGCAGATTTTGCCTGCAAGTTTTTTGGGTGGTGGGGCTAATGAATATGCAGCCGTTGAGTTTGGTTTGAAACAAAGCACAACGGGGACGGTGCAGTTTTCACAGTTGTTGTATAATCCTTCGGTGTTCATGGGTATTCGGGCTGGAAAAGCAGCTGCCGAACTATCGGACTTACAAGTGCGACAAGTCAAAGAAAATACGGTGTATGCTGTAAGCAGCACGTTTTATAACTTACAAACGATTAGCAAGCAGCTTGATTTTGTGCAAAGTAATTTAAATAATATTGAAAAATTATTAAATATTACAACGCAACTACAACAGGCTGGTTTGGCAAAAAAAATTGAAGTAAATAGGTTAAAAGTTAATCAACAGAACTTATTGACACAAAAAAACAAATTGCAAACTGTACAGTATCAGTTATATAACGCCTTGAAACTGCAAATGGGGGTAGATTTGGCGGAAAATGTGCAAATAGACACTGCCCTCGCAGCTTTGCCAACAGACAAGGCAATAGAAAAAGGGAATAGAACAGACCTACAAATGGTACAAAAACAACAAGTCTTGTTGAACATAGAAAGACAAAATATTAAAACAGGTTATTTGCCTACTTTGTCTGCCTTTGGTGCTTTGTCTTACACTTCGTACAACGATAAATTTGAGCCTTTTGGTAAGCTCAACGGCACAAAATGGTATCCTGCCTCGTTTGTAGGTGTGCAGTTGAATTGGGATATTTTTGATGGTTTTCGCAAGCAACGCCAACTACAAACTAAGAAATTGGAGGCGGAAAAATTGACCAAACAAGAGGCTTTTTTGGTACAAAGTATTGCTATGGAAACTGCCAACGCACAAAAAGACTATGCACAAGCACAAGAAAACGTGAAAAACCAACAAGAAAACTGGGTATTGGCACAGCAAAATTATGAACAAGTGGCTTTGGCTTACAAAAGTGGCATTACGCCTTTTGTAGATGTTGTTTCGGCAGAAACAGCCCTGCGGGAAGCCCAAAGTAATTACTTAACAGAGTTGATTAAGTTGCGTGCTTCGGAGTTAGAAGTGAAAAAAGCCAACGGAAATTTGCTCAATGAACAGTAAACAGGTAATACTATTTTGATTTCAAAAATTTGTTTAATAAAACTGACTACTACCATGAAAATACTACGGAAACTCAAAAAAGTAATAAGGCAAGTAGCTTTGCCAACTTCAACGGTTACTTTACAAACTCGTCTGAAACAAGATTTAGGAATGGACAGTTTGACAACAGCCTTGCTAATTACCGAATTGGAGTGGCAGTTTAATGTGCAGATTGAAGATGCACAATGGGAGCAGTTTTACACCATTAAACAACTTGCAAAATACTTAGAGGTAGAAACTAAAATATAAAACTTAAAACCATGAAAAATACAATTATTGTTGCCGTAGTTCTCTTGTTATTAGGTGGATTAACGGCTTGGAAACTCTTAGAAAATCAACAAAAAGCTGTTGAACAAGTCTATAAACGCAATACCAGTTTGAAGGTATTGGTAAAGACTGAAGCCGTAAAAAATGCAGATTTGGGCGGTGCGGTGCAACTTTTAGGCACTTTTGAACCGAACAAAGAAGTACAAGTTTTTGCCGAAATAGGCGGAAAAGTGGTGGCTTGTAACGCCAAAGAAGGCGAAAATGTGGCAGCAGGCACATTGATAGCCCAATTAGATGATGAATTATTGCGTCATCAGTTATTAGCAGCCGAAGCCAACTACCAAGATGCTGTTAATGACCGTAAAAATTTTGAAGGTTTGCTCAAAGGTGATGCTGTTACACAAAACCAACTGAATAAGGCTTTGGTAGCAGAAAAAAACAACGAGGCACAAGTTAAAATTTTGCAAAAACAACTGACACAAACACAGATTAAAGCCCCTTTGGCTGGTGTCATTACATCTAAGCAAGTGGAAAATGGTGCGGTAATTTCGCCTAATGCCCCTTTGGTACAAATCACAGATATAAGTATTGTAAAATTAGTAATTAACGTAGCTGAAAAAGATTTGCAGCAGTTTCGTATCGGGCAAGTGATAGAAGTTAGCACAGAGTTATACCCCGAAACTACGTTTCAAGGCACAGTGGACTACATAGCCGTAAAAGGCGACAATACACACCACTACGCCGTAAAGATTTTGGTAAAAAACTCACCTACAACGCCTTTGCGTGCAGGTATGTATGGTTCGGTAAAATTGGCTAACTCTTTGAAAACCAATGCAATCGTCATTAACAAACAGGCTATTGTAGGTACTGCCAAACAACCACAAGTATATGTGATAGAAAATAACAAGGCGGTACTGAAAAATGTGGTGTTGGGAGTGGCTACGCAAGACAATTACGAAATTGTTTCAGGTGTGCAAGTGGGTGAGCAAGTAGTAACTACAGGGCAAATTAATTTGCAAAATGGTACGGAGGTAGAAATTAAATAACCCCACCTTCCAATTCAGTTGCCTCTCCAAATGGAGAGGGGTTGGGGTGAGGTAAAACTGTAGAACGGACTTTAGTCCGTTTTAGGCACTTTCCTAAACGGACTAAAGTCCGTTCTACAGAAAATTAGATTAAAGTCTATTTGTTACAAAAATTATTTTCTTATCAAATTTCCCTTTTGTGGGAACTTAGAGGCTTACAATTATGACACTTACAGAAATCGCAATAAAAAGACCTTCATTGATTATCGTCTTGTTTACGGTACTGATTGGAGGCGGACTGTTGGCATACCGCAATTTGAGTTATGAATTGTTGCCAAAGTTTTCAGAGCCTATCATCACCATTTCTACGGTGTATGCGGGGGCATCGCCTGCGGAAATAGAGCAGCAGGTTAGTAAAAAAATAGAGGAAGCTGTATCGGGTTTGGGCAACGTGAAAGACATACAAACGACTTCATTAGAGAGTTTTTCGTTGGTGGTGGTGTCGTTTAAATACGGTACAAACTTAGATTTAATCATGCAGGAGGCACAAAGAAATATAGACAATATCAAGATTGACTTACCAAGAGAGGTCAAACCGCCTATCATTTCTAAGGTGTCTATGAGTGATGCACCAATTTTAAACGTGCTGGCAACTTCGCAATTTTCTGAAAGAGAGTTTCGCCAAATTTTGAAAGATGAAGTATTGCCCCAAATCCAACAGATTAAGGGCGTGGCAAGTATCACTTTGACAGGTGGTGAAAAACGTGAAATTCGGGTGAATGTCGACCAAAATAAATTAAAATTTTATGGTTTATCTATTCTTCAAATTACGCAAGCCATTGGACAGGCAAATATGGAGTTCCCAACGGGCAAAGTAAAAGCCCCCAAAGAACAAATGACCGTAAGATTGGCAGGTAAATTTCAGTCTATTCAAGATTTGCAAAACCTTATTGTGGCTGTTAATCAAGAAGGTACGCCTATTCAACTGCGAGAAGTAGCCGAAATTATAGACGGTATAGCCGAACAAGAGACGTTGATGCGTTATAACAATATTAGTGGTTTGGGAATGTTTATCAAAAAACAATCTGATGCCAATACCGTAGAAATTAGCCGTTTAGTCAAAGAAAAGTTTGAAAAAATAACAAAAGAATACCAAAATAAAAACGTAAAATTTACGTTGATAGAAGACAGTAGTGAATTTACGTTGAATGCCGTTGATGCGGTAACACATGACTTGGAAATAGCTGTTTTTTTGGTGGCTGCTGTTATGTTGTTGTTTTTGCACAGTCTTCGCAATGCCGTAATTGTATTAATTGCCATTCCTGCGTCTTTGATTTCTACATTTATTGCTATGTACGTTTTGGGTTATACGCTTAATTTGATGACTTTGCTGGCAATGAGTTTGGTAATTGGGATTTTGGTGGACGATAGTATTGTGGTTTTGGAAAATATTTATAGGCATTTAGAAATGGGCAAAGACAAACGCCAAGCTGCCCTTGATGGTAGAAATGAAATTGGTTTTACGGCTTTGTCTATTACAATGGTGGACGTGGTAGTTTTCCTGCCGATTGTCTTTGTGAACAGTGTCATTTCAGACGTTTTGCGTCAGTTTTCGGTGGTGGTTGTGGTGGCTACGTTGTTGAGTTTGTTGGTGTGCTTTACCCTTACGCCTTGGTTGGCTTCTCGTTTCTCTAAATTGACACACCTCAATCCAAAAAATCCTTTGCAGTGGGTTTTGATACAGTTTGAAAGTTTTTTAACGGCTTTTACAAACTTCTATGCAAATTTAGTAAAATGGTTTTTGCAATATAAAATTGTAGGCTTTGCCTTTATTTTATCTACTTTCGTGGCTACGGGTTGGGTAATGAGTTTGGGCATTATGGGCGAAGAATTTTTTAAAGAAGGAGATGATAGAAAATTCATACTCAAAGTAGAATATGCCCCTAAAACCCCTTTGGCAGAAAACAATTTGATGACAAGGGAAATAGAAAAGTTTTTGTTACAAAAGTCTGATATTGAATATGTTGCTGCTAACATTGGCGGTTCTACTTCGGCTTTGGGTGGCGAAGGCATTAGTGGTAAACACAAATCTGAATTAACGGTGCGTATTACCAAAGAAGCTGGTATTCCTACCGAAAAATACATGATTGGCGTAAGAGATGAATTGTTAAAACAGTTTTCTGGCGTAAAAATTCAGGTAGCCAAATTGGGCATTGGTAGTGGCGTACAAGCACCTATCGAGGTGATTTTGAGTGGAATAGACAGAGAAAAAGTATTGGCGGAGGCGCACAAACTCAAAGGCTTGATAGAAAATATAGAAGGTACGAATAACGTGAAACTATCGGCAGAGGACGGTAATCCCGAAGTAAAAATAGATTTGGACAGGGAAAAAATGGCGAAGTTGGGCTTGACAATGGAAATGGTGGGAGCTACGCTGCAAAATGCCTTAGCAGGTAACAACGACAGCAAATACAGAGAAAAAGGAACGGAGTATGATATTCGTGTGATGCTTGATGCCTTTGATAGACAAAATCCCGAAGATGTGAAAAATCTAACTTTTACAAACCAAAGTGGTGAACAAGTACAATTAAAACAGTTTGCTACGGTTACACAAAGTACAGGGGCAAGTGTGTTGGAACGGAAAAACAGACGTAGCTCTGTAAGTATTAGTTCTTTTGTGTTGGGGACAGGTACGGGCAATATTGCAGTGAAAATTCAGGAAGTTTTGGACAAAAACCCCTTGCCCGCAGATATTTCTATGGAGTGGGGCGGAGATATAAAGAACCAAAACGAAAGTTTCGGGGCTTTGGGGGCTGCTTTGCTTATCTCTATTGTTTGCATTTATTTGTTGATGGTGGCACTGTACGACAATTTTGTGTATCCTTTTGTAGTTTTGTTTTCTATTCCTGTTGCCCTTACGGGTGCTTTGCTTGCCCTCAACCTCACAATGAACAACATGGGCATTTTCACGATGCTGGGTATGATTATGTTGTTGGGTTTGGTGGCTAAAAACGCCATTTTGTTGGTAGATTTTACGAACCAAGCCAAAGCCGAAGGCATGAAAACTGCCGATGCCTTAGTGCAGTCTGTAAAAGAACGTATGCGACCTATTTTGATGACAACTGTCGCTATGGTGATAGGTATGTTGCCGATTGCAATGGCAACTGGGGCTGGGGCAGAGTGGAAAAACGGCTTGGCGTGGGTGCTAATTGGTGGTTTGAGTTCGTCTATGTTCCTTACGCTAATCCTTGTGCCACTGACGTATAGCGTAGTGGACTGGGTGGCAGAAAAAGTGGGGGGCTGGAGAAAGAAACCGCAACCGCAGGAAAAGGAGTTGGTGGGGGTGTAATAATTTTTGCAACTTACGTATTGGGTGGTTCAAAACACCCGATACGTAAGTTTATTTTTAATTCCGTAGGAATGGTATATTTATAGAAAATTTAGAATAATTAAAATAAAAGAACTCCGTAGGAGTGGAATATAAACCCACAATGGAATTGTCCTACAGACTTTAAAAATAAACTCAAACAGCTTTCTTAGTCGTTATTTTTTTAAGGCTTCTTGAGCTGCATCAAGCCAACTTTTACAACTTTTAGTGTTGCTATCTTCATCTCCTAAAGTATTTAAGAAAATAGAATAAGCTTGCTCTAATAAATTAAGGGCTTGTTTATAATTTTTTAAACGATAAAATATAGTTCCTAAATTATGCAAGGAAATAGCATAAGTAATGTGTTTTTCTCCTAAAACTTCTTTTATTATTTGCAAGGTTTCTTGTAGTAAAGAAATAGCATCTTCATACTTTCCTTGATTGTAATATACTGTAGCCAAATTGTTTAAAACATTAGAGTAATTAGGATGTTTTACCCCTAGATATTCTTTGTGTATATGTAGAGCTTGTTGGTATAAAGCAATACTTTCCTCATGTTTTGCTTGATTAATATATATTAATGCCAAATTATTCAAAGATGCAATATAAAAAGGGGAGATTTTAATACCCATATCTTTTGGTATTTGTAATGTTTCTTTATATAATTTAATGGCTTCATCATAGTTTCCTTGCTTTGTATATACAGAAGCTAACGTACTTAGAGATATATTTAGTTTATCATGTAAATAACTTACTTCTATAATATTTTTTTGAAAATCTATATTTATTAAGAAACTTCTAATATATTCAATAAAGTATTTAGCAGTTGATGGGTTAGCTAAAATGTTCTCTTCTGTTACCTCTTTTTTTACACATTCTACCAGTATCTTCACTTCGTCCCACATTACCCCCAAATGCTTCTGCACAAGCATTTTCAGCAAACGGTGCATTTCATAGTGTTTGTCCTTGACACTTAACCAGCCTTTGCGTGTAAGGTTTTGTAGGGCAGTTTTATAAGTTGCTCTGTCGTTTTGTAACCAATCCAATAATTGTTTACCATTGATAGGTTGCGAAGGCAAGGCAGCAAATTGTTTGAGGAGGTGCTGCTCGGCTGCTGTCCACTTTTCCATGTCAAAAAGCAACAAAAGGTGTTTATACAAGTTGTATTCGCCTTTGTGGTGTTGGGTTGTTACCATTTCTTGCACCAGTTCGTTGTCAAAATCTTTCTGTTGCAGCACCGCCAACAAAGCTGTTAAGTCCGTAAGGTCTATGTTAGTGGCGTAGGTTTTTGCCAATAATTCTATGGTAAATGTATGATAATCAATTTCTTCTAAAATTTGTACCAATACATTTTCATCAAAAGATTTGTCTTCACAGTGTAACAGAAACAACTCTATTGCCTTTTCTTTGGGCAAAGTGTCTAAGGCTATGGGCGTAAAACCATTGACCTTTTCTCGTGAGGTAAACAGCACCCGCCAATGGGCAAAGTCCGCATCTTGAAATTGGCTCAAAAAGTCTATGCTTTTATCGGTTTCCGTAGCCTCGTAGTTGTCTATGACCAATAAGTTTTTGCCTTCGGTAGCTGCCAAAAATTGTAATATTCTTTGGCAATGTGTCTCTGCTGTTTCTTTTTCTGGGCTTATAGACTGCGTTAATTTTTGTTCTAACGTAAAAGCCAACAACAAAGAACTTTGCTGTTCTAACCAAACAAGGTGGTGATAATGTTTTTGGTAGTGCCACGCATACTGCCGAGCTAAGGAAGTTTTGCCAATACCACCCAAACCATTTACAATCACACTTTTCTTGCCTTCTTCCAATAGGCTATGCAAATTTTCTAATTCGGTTGTTCTTCCTATGAAATCGGTGGGTTTGGTAAATTTTGTAAGGAATTTGTCAGGGGCAGACAAGGTAGTTAGTTCTTGTTTAGTAAAAATTACTAACTTTTCTGCAAAAGTTGGTGGCACTTCCCTATATGCAATATAGTCTTTTCTTAATGTGGCTAATACATTATTTTTCCCTAAGATTTTTGTCATTAGGTCAAAATAATCCGCATAATTAGCTTCATTTATATACTCAAGTGCTTGTTGTAATTGCGTCATTGGTAAAAGGCATTGGTTGGGGTAGAAATTTAGTAAGAAAAATTAGAGAAGGCAAGAAGTGCAGAGTAGATTTATAAGCAAAATACAATAGCAAAAGCCCTTGTATTTATTTCCTTGCTCACCTTTTCAGTAGAATAGTGTAATTTTTTTGTAATGAATTAGCCACTAAAGCAGTAGATTGCAGCCGTAGAAACTCTCCGCCAAGTTTCGGTACAGAGAGTAAATTTTATAGCTTTGTTGAAGTACAACGGTTCTTAGTCCAGCAATCACATACATTTATTTTGTTCATTATGAGTATTTTACACGCCATTATTTTAGCTATTGTAGAAGGGCTTACGGAGTTTTTACCCATTTCTTCTACGGGACACATGATTATTACCTCTGCCCTGTTGGGCATCAATGAAAATGCTTTTACCAAAATCTTTGAAGTAAACATACAGTTTGGGGCTATTTTGGCGGTGGTGGTACTGTATTGGCGGCGTTTCTTTGATTTCAAAAACTTTGAGTTTTATTTCAAACTGTTCGTAGCTTTTTTACCTACTGCCGTTATTGGGCTTTTGCTCAACGACTACATAGATGCCATGCTGGGCAGTGTCGTTGTAGTGGCTATTAACCTTATTTTGGGCGGTGCGGTGTTGTTGTTTATAGACCGTCTATTTGCACAAAACCAAGACGACAATGTAGTCATTACCTATCCCAAAGCATTATACATAGGCTTTTTTCAGTGTATTGCCATGCTGCCCGGGGTGTCGAGGTCGGCAGCCACTATCATAGGCGGACAAACGCAAGGTTTGAGCCGAAAAAGTGCAGCCGAATTTTCATTTTTCTTGGCTGTGCCTACTATGTTTGCTGCCTCTGCCTACAAACTATTGAAGGGCTACAAGGTAATTCAAATGCAAGACATTCAGACTTTGTTAGTGGGCAATGTGGTGGCGTTTTTAGTGGCTATTGTTGCTATCAAATTTTTTATTACTTTCTTGACCAAATACGGTTTCAAGTGGTTTGGTTACTACCGTATTATTGTGGGGACAATTATTTTGGCTTTGTTGTGGGCAGGCGTAGATTTGAAGATTGTGTAAAACTGGAGAGTGGGCTTTAATACACACATTTAACTATATAAATAACTATTTTTTTAGTATTAATTAACCAAAAAGTGGGCTAAAGCCCAATGCTATTAAGCTAAGAAAGTAAAAATAAAATATTTATAACTAATTGATTATTAAGTTATTATATTTATTCTAAGTCCGTTAGGACTGACATATTTATAGCAAAAATAGAGTGTACTGCACCAAAACCCCGTAGGGGTGACATATATCACCCCTACGGGGTTTAGAAGTTGAGTTGGTTCACTATTTTCTATAAATATTACACCCCTAACGGGGTTATTTGATTTTCTTAGCTTAATAGCATTGGGCTAAAACCCACTCTCCAGTTAGTTATTATTTACTTAACTACATTCAACGGTGCTTTAAGGTTTTGGTGTTTAACCAACTCTAATTCTACACCACCAATAAACATTTTTGCCCAAATTTTAATAGGAATACGGTTTTCGTCATCAGACACCCAGAATTTAATAGAGTTTTTTCCGTCAAACATTTCGTTGTTTGGCATGATAGGAGCTATGATGTGCGAAGGAATTTTCCCTACTTTGGTTGATACCGTTTCTTTGCCTAAATATTTGATGCGAATATTGTAGTTTTTGTTTTCAAAAAAACCCTCTACGCTAATCGTATCGCCTACCTTAAAGTTTTTAAAGTCCAAAGTACGCAAATAATAATAACCACTCACCATGTCTTGTGCATAACGCGGAATCTTGAACTGTTCTAATTTTTCGGGTTCTTTGCCTGTGATAGAACGTACTTCTGCTGTTTGTCTAAGATGGTCAAAAACTACCGTTTCTTTTTTAGTGTATTTATTTTCGAGAATATCTCTTGTAGCTTTGTGGGGTATCATGGCAGAAGTATCTATGTACGACTCCCAAGTATCGTTTACTTTCATCATCATTGCCAACATACCCGTAGTTTTGCCGTTAATGGCTACTTTGTAACAAGGACGGTTATTGACATAGTGGACTTTTGTGTCCATATTCACTGTAGCAGCACCATACAAAAACGCATAATTGGCTACATACTCCAATTTTTCTCCTAACTGAAAGTCGTTGTTTTTGACAGTGCGGTAGGTGTTATCCCACTGAAAAGACATCAAAGCAATGACACATAGGGTTACGAACTTCAAAAAATATTGGTTGCGAAGCATAGTTGTAAAGGTTTCTTTAGTAATAACAACGCAAATTTATGAAATAAGTTGATTTTATCACTATATTTTAGTTGTGTAAAAAATCCCCCTCTCCAAATGGAGAGGGGGCAGGGGGTGAGGTCATTTATTCAACCACAATTTTACAAATTTCCCTTGTGGGTCGTATTGTTGGGCTTGCTTGGCTACGTTGAAGTAACGGTTTTCTCTAGGGTCATTGCCTACACCTGCTACATAATTCCAATTTCCCCAATTACTACATACGTCATAATCAATCAGTTGCGACTCAAAATAAGCTGCTCCCCACCGCCAATTTACTTTTAAATCTTTCACCAAATAACTTGCTACGTTTTGTCTGCCTCTGTTAGACATAAAACCAGTTTGTAACAATTCTATCATGTTGGCATCTACAAAAGGTTGTCCTGTTTTGCCGTTTATCCATTTTTGGAAACGGTTTTTGTCGTCTTTTACGCCTAATAATTCGTAATTTCCTTTTAAACCGTCTGCATAGAACAGCCTATTTTGGTATTTTTTGGCAATGAAACGGAAATAATCTCGCCAAAGTAGCTCAAAAAATAGCCAATAAGTAGATTCGTTTTTGGTGCGTTGGGCTTCGTACCGCAAAATTTCTTCATAAATCCTGCGTGGCGAAATAGCTCCCACTGCCAACCAAGCCGAAAATTTAGACGAATAATCTGCTCCTACTAAGCCGTTGCGGGTTTCTTTATAGACTTTCAATAAATCTTTTTCCCAAAAATATTCTTCCAAACGGCTTTTGGCTGCGGTTTCGCCTCCACGAAAAGCCAGTACACTGCGAGCATCTGTTTGGAAAGGCTCAACACCTAAATCTTTGAGGGTAGGCAGAGTACCCAACTCTACACCTGCGGGCAGTTCTAAGGGTACAGTTTGTTGGGCTTTGGGGCGTACTGTATTCCTGATTTTGCTGTTTCGTTCTACGGACTTGCGAAACTCCGTAAAAATATCGGGCAATAACGGGACTTTATACGGCAGGTCGTCTATGTGAATCAAAGTAGCTTGCCAATACAATTTGAGTTCGCAACCAATTTGTGTGAGGCGTTGGGCTACGGCTTTTTGTGTGTCCTGTTCTTCTCTGGTGGCTTCTTGGCTACCCAAAACATATTTAGCTTTGAGGGCTTGGGCTAATGGGGGCAGTGCTTCTTCGGGTTTTCTTTGCCGAATGAACAAAGGAATGCCCAACTTTTTGAGCTGCTGCTGCAAATCTTGGACACTTTCTAACAAAAACTGTGTTCTAAAAGCCCCTGTTTTCCGAAAACCCAAAGACAAAGCCCGAAAATGCCTGTCATCAAAACAATACACCCCCACAACGGGCATTTTGAGCTGTAAAGCCTGATACAAAGCTACTTGGTCGTCTGTACGCAGGTCATTGGTAAACCAAACTATGGCTGTTTGCATATCTTGTGCAGTTGAATTTTGAGTACAACTGCTGGTGGTGGGGAATTGTTGGGATAAAAATAATCAATCAATTTAACCTATAAAGTTTATATGACTTCATAGATTAAATTGATTGATTACCTTGAAAAGTTTTGGAAACAACTTTCTCTTGTATAGCTTATTTAGGTTGATAGAAGAAACGCATTTGCATAGTACCTTTGAAATCTCCTACAGGTTTGCCATCTCTATCATACATCTTGCAGTTAGCTTTTAACCTAATTACAATTTCTTTTCCGAAAAAAGTTTGTATCGTTTTGCTATCTGTAATTTCTATATAAGCATCTTCTGGTTGTGTACCAAAAGCAGAGCAGTACCACTCACTAGTGCCTCTTAATGTAGATTGATATGTTAAAGCAAAGCCATTGAAAGGTCTTTCTGGTTGCCACCTCCCCTTTTGTAGTTCTTTTTTACCAACAGCAAAATACTGTTGCATAAGGCTTAAGGTATAAAAATCATTGATATTACCATTGCCTACATTATCCCCAAAAACAATCGTAGGTGTATAAAGAGCTACTTCCCTTCTTTCATAGGCAACTAATTTTAGGTGTTGAATAAGCCCTGCATAAGGAAATAAATAGAGTGGTTTTAGTGTATTGTCGTAAATAATAACACCATCAGAGGTATTTTTCCAATCTTCATTTTTGTTACCTTCTTTTACAGTAAAATTTTCGCCTACTACATTTGCTTGCAAAAATGCAGAAGAATCTTTTACTGTAGTGGCTAAATCGACTAAATTATTGTCTTTTTGAGAGCAAGCCGTTGCAAATAAAGCAACAAATAGACTGATAATAATAAGATTTTTTTTCATGGTATTTAAAAAGTTAATAGGTATGACAAGCACTATTTTCTGGGGTGCAAATCCAAGCAATACATACTCTTGCTCCTCTTGTAGGGCAACCACCTATTCGCATAGTATTATTGTTAGCATCTAAAGTAAATGAGCTAATATTATTATTATACGAGTAAGTAACACGATACTGTTCTCCTATTACTAAGTTCGTTGCTACTACACAACCAAAAGCAGCAATACATGGAGGAAAACAATCTGTAACATTTATTTGAGGTGTTGGTGGTTGATTGATAGTTGCCGAAAAATCAGCAACCCGATTAGCAGATAAGAAATCTATGACTAAGGTTGGAAATGTGTAGGTAGGGTGTGTAGGTGTTATAGCACCTCCCCAGCCACAAGGTAAATTGACGGTGTACCGACCTTGACCATCTGTAAAAACAGAAGAAGGCAGCCCTGTTATTTCTACATTTGGAATAGGAGTGCCACAACCATTAGTAAGCACCCCACTTAGCACATAATTATTTAATTGAGTAGTAAAGTTAATATTGGTTAGGTTACTACTTACAGCATTTAAATAGATACTATTTGGGCTAAACGTACCACACCCATACGAAGAAGGTGTTACAGTACCACTCCAGCCATTTGGTACTTCTAAAGTATAGTTACCATTTATATCAGAAGTAGCATAATTGCTACCTGCACTAATAGCAACATTTGAAATACCAGCACCTGTGTTAGTATTGGTTATTGTTCCTGAAATACTAATAGGTGGTAGAGTTATATTTACTGTAACCGTACTTCCTAATCTGCTTGGTCTGCCTCCATTACAATTTACATTTACATTGGCAGAAACCCGCCGAGTACCTGCTGAAGTATAACGGACTTGTACCATACCAGAACCTGCACCATCTATAATTATGGCATTTGTACCAAAATTCCAATTTACGCTGCCATCATCAACACAATCACTGTTTTGGTTATAAAAAGTAGCATAAAACGTAATAATGTCATTAGTCATAGCATTTGTTTGCGAAGCCGTAACGACTAAACTTTGGGCAGAAGACAGGCTTGTGAAACCTAAGTGCATACACAAAAGGCAGAGTAATTTAACAATGTGCCAATGATTTATATGTGTATATTTAGCACACTTGTTATGTAGTTTTTTCATCTTAAAAAGTAATTTGGGAGTAATCAAAAAGTTAATTAGCTAATGACAATGCAAAGGTAGAGGAAACGCATTTTAAAAAGCAAATAGTAAGTTAAATAAATTTTGTTAATTCTTAAAAAAGTACAATTACTATTAAAATAGTGCAACTTTTTGCTTGTTTAGATAATTCAAACAAGGTTATGTTGTTATCTCACTTTGCAGAGCCGTTTCCACAATATTTTGGATAAACAAATCATATTCATTGCGTGTCGGGATTTCCATATCTACTTTTATTCGCCTGCGTTGGCTCAATACCGTAGTTTGCGTTTTGGGATTTAACCCTTCTTTCATATAATCTTCCCAATACAAACCAATGCCACGTTTTTGCCAAGCAGGAAGGCTACTAAAATTAATATTTCGTTGAAACAGCAACTCGTTTTTATCTCCTATACCCAAACTTTCCAATGCCTTACTTGCTTGAATTGCCGTTTGTCCTTCTTTGCGTAAAAGCCAATAACAATGTGCATTCAGGGCATTGCGAAGGGCATCTTCGGCACGCCAACGGAAATAATCTATCACATCTTGCACTCTTGGTAACTGGGAAATTCGGCTGTCAAACACCCCTATAGCCCCCAACTGCAATGAAAAATAGGCACTTGCCTCGCCTGAAAGTATAGAAAGTAACTTGCGAGTTTTACGCCCAAAAGAGTTTTCTTGTGGGTGGCACAACAAAGAAATTTCATCACTTTCCGTAAAACCATAGATAACATTAAATCCGCAGTTGGTCATCAGGTGTTGCACTGTGCCAATCATCAAATCCCTAAATTTAGGGTCAAAAGGTCTTTCAAAATCATGTTTTTCTTTGGTGAGTTTGGTAAAACCTCTACCATCTAACCGTATGACCATGAACAAATGAGGCAAAACGCAAGTATCACTATTGGTTTCAAAAACCCTCATTTTAGCATCTAATTCATCAAACAACATATTCTTGCCAGTTTTTTACAGTAAAACCATTGGTAGTTAAACTTACAAAAAATAGTTCGTCAAACCCTTCTTCATAAGTAGGTGGTGTTAATTTTTTATGGGTAGCCCAAAGCCCTTTTTCATTAATTTTTTCTTTTCCTTCACGCAGGGCATTGCGAGCAAGGCAATCCGTTAGGTTTGAATGAAAAAAGTAAGCAATTACTTTGTATTTGTGCAATTTTGCACTGTCAATATATTTCTGCCTGTCCAATACCGTAGGGTTGGTATTGTCCACTACTATTTTCTGTTGCACCTCAAAGGCAGTGGCTAAAAATTTAGCTTCTTTGTTGCGTGTATTCAATAAATCTAAGCTGATGCGTAGGTGGGAATTGAAAAAATACTGTTTGTAAAAAGAAGATTTACCCGAAGCCTGTAAGCCGATAAAGATAATAAGTTCCATAGATTTTAATGAATTAAGCACCCCAAAGGGGTATTTGCTTATACGCCTTATAGCTAAAAAGGTGTTATCTTTCTAAAAGATAACACCTTTTTAGCATTTTTCATAAATGCTACTACTATGACTACTCTTACCTCACCACTTCCCCCTTCACAAAATACTGCAAAGCATCATTCAAAATCACTTTTTGAGAACCCACCACTTCATAACTTTTCAGTAAATCATTGTCAAAAGTCAAAGTAAGTGTTTTCTCCGTATTATAAAGCTGGTTTTCTTCTTGTAGTTTAATTACAATTTTTTGCGGTGTGGCAGCGTTGCCTTCTACCAACAATTCTTGTACTTTTAGTTTCTTTTCGGTGGCAATGTAGGCTGTTTTATTTCCTTCTTTTTTTACCAAATAAAGGTCTTGCAAAACAGGTTTATTGATGTCCCCTTCTAAGAAAACAGCTAACTCTTTCTGCCAATTTACAGTTGTGGTTTCGTTGGCTGCTTGCTGTGCTTGTGTGCTTTTCTTTACTTTGGCTTGTAGTTTTGTGAGTTGCTCTATCTGCGACTTTACCACTTGCACCACATCAAAATATTGGTGTAGGGTTTGCGGTTTTTCGCCCTCAAAACGGCTACAACTCATGCCTATAAGGGCTATTAAGATTGTCAAAATGTTTTTCATGTGTTCAAAACAGATTTACTGCCCTAATGGTTCATAAAAATTTCCCATAACTCTTGTACGGCAGAACTTACGTGCAACGTGCCGTCTTGTACGGCTTGGGCTTTTTGGGCAAATACTTGTTTGATGCCCTCGTGTTGGTAAAATTTATCTATCAGTTGTTGTTGAATACTGTCTTGTAACCAATGTAATTGTTGCGTTTTGCGTTTTTCGTACCAATAACCATTGCCTTGTAGTTGGGTTTGGTACTCCATTATTTTTTGCCAAATAGCCTCCAAACCTCGCTGTTGTAGAGCCGAACAAGTAAGGACTTGCGGTTGCCAACCTGCGGGGTGTGCTGCAAACAAATGCAAGGCACTTTGGTACTGTACTTGTGCCAATTTTGCTTTTTGTTCGTTGCCCTCGTCTGCCTTTGTAATAGCTAAAAGGTCTGCCATTTCCATAATCCCCTTTTTGATGCCTTGTAATTCGTCCCCTGCCCCCGCCAACATCAGCAATAAAAAGAAATCCGTCATATTTGCCACTGCCGTTTCAGATTGTCCCACGCCTACAGTTTCTACCAAAATTACGTCATAACCTGCTGCCTCACACAACAACAAAGTTTCTCTGGTCTTACGGCTCACACCACCCAAAGAACTACCCGAAGGCGAAGGGCGTATATAGGCGGAAGGGTGTGTGCTTAGTTTGTCCATGCGGGTTTTGTCGCCCATGATGCTGCCTTGTGTGCGTTGGCTGCTGGGGTCTATGGCTAATACCGCCACTTTTTTGCCCAAACCTACTACAAACTGCCCAAAAGCCTCAATAAAAGTGCTTTTACCTACACCCGGTACACCCGTAATGCCTATACGCACACTATTGCCCGTATGGGGCAAAATCGTATCTATTAGGGCATTGGCTAAGGCTTGGTCTGAGGCTAAGTTGCTCTCTACTAAGGTGATAGCTTTACTTAGAATAAAACGGTTTTGGGCTAAAATACCTGCTTGGTATTCAGCTACCGTCAATCGGCGTGTCATGGGAATAGAAAAATAGGGTAAAGTTGCTTGGCAAATACAAGAAACTGTACAACGGACTTCAGTCCGTTTTTCTTGGTGAAACGGACTAAATCCGTTCTACAGAAAAGCCCCCTCTCCAAATGGAGAGGGGGTTGGGGGAACTATTACTTACTCACCTTTTTTCTTTTTTGTAGAAGATTTCTTTTCAGAATTTTCTTTACCTTCTTCAGCGTCATCACCCTTAGGTACACTTACAGACTTACCTTGTACGCCTGCACTTACGTATTCGCCCCAAGTAATGTTACTTTGTCCTTCTTTGTGTTGTTTAGCACGTTTGATAGCCATCAATGCTGCATTTTCTACAATCCACTCAAAGTTAGCCTGACCCACAGAGTTTACATCTGCGTCTGGTGCTGGGTTACAGAAGTCAATCGCATAAGGAATACCATCTCTTACCGCAAATTCTACGGTGTTGAAGTCATAGCCCAATGCCTTGTTTAGACGTAAAACATAGTCTTTTACAGTTGCCAATAATTTTTTGGCTGCTGCTCCAGTAGCTTTTACTTGTGAATCATAACGCAAGTGGTGTGGGTTGCGTGGTTCATACGGCATGATATGCACATATTCACGGTTGAGGCAATAGCAACGGAAATAGTCTGTAAAGTCAATAGCTTCTTGGAACATCATGACCAACTGCCCTGTTTCTGGGTGGTTTGTATGGAAAGAGTGCATATTGTCTAATTTGTAAACACTTTTCCAACCGCCTCCAGAGTGAGGCTTCATATAAGCAGGGAAACCAATTTTCGTATTAATGTCGTCCCATTTGTAATAGCCAAATAAGTTACGGAATGAGTTTTCATTCGTATCGTCAGGCATTACATGAGAAGGCAACAAAATAGTTTTGGGTACAGGTACACCTAATTTTGTTGCTAAACAGTTATTAAAAAACTTTTCATCTGCACTCCACCAAAACGGATTGTTGAGGACAGCAGTACCATTGAGGGCTGCATTTTTCAAATAGGCTCTGTAGAAAGGCACATCTTGAGATATACGGTCAATGATTACCGCATAGTCTGTAGCCACGCCTTGTTCCAACTGGTCTATTTTCACAAATTCAGCAACAATGCCAGACTCTTTCTTTTCATTCACTCTGTCCACAAATGCCTTTGGGAAGGTGTTTTCTTGACCGAATAAAATACCTATTTTTTTCAATTTTGTATATGGTTTTGGGTTATGGAAAAACTATCTTGTTGAATGTCCTTTGCAATTATAGGATATTTTTGAAAAAACGCAAATTTTACTTCATAAATTTATTGCTAAAATAATGCGAAGCCAAATAAAAAAATAGCTTTCTTTTGTTCTTATCAAAAATTTGTTTTCAGTAGGCTTTTTCGTAGCTTTATAAAAAATTTACACCCATGAATCCGTTTCTCAAACAAGTTGTAGCAGCCACTTTAGGCGGAGTTTTTACCCTTACCGCCTATAAACTGTTCATAGAAACCTCGCCTACTGCTACGCCTGTTACGCCACAAAAAACGCCTAAACTTTCTCAATATTTTGAGTCTATTAAGTCATCTTTTAAAGTACCAGACGGCTTAAATTTTGTGGTAGCAGCTGAAAGAGTAACGCCTGCCGTTGTGCATATCAAAACGTATGGTAGCTCTGGTTACGTTTCTAATACAGTAATGGATTGGCTCAAACCAAATAATGGTGGTGTATATGAAGAAGCCCCTGCCTCTTCGGGTTCAGGCGTAATCATTTCGGAAGATGGTTATATCGTTACGAATCACCATGTAATAGAAGATGCAGAAAGATTAGAAGTTGTTTTAGACGATAAAAGGAGTTTTGAGGCAAAAGTAATTGGTATAGATGCAGCTACAGACCTTGCTCTCCTACAAATACAAAATAATGAACAGTTGCCTTATGTTACCTTTGGTAATTCAGACGAAGTGCATATTGGCGAATGGGTCTTGGCGGTTGGTAATCCGTTTGACCTTACCTCTACGGTTACGGCAGGTATTGTGAGTGCGAAGTCGAGAAATATTCATATTTTAAGAAGCAAAGATAATTTAGCTGTAGAGGCTTTTATTCAAACAGATGCAGCCGTAAACCCCGGTAACAGTGGCGGAGCTTTGGTCAATCTTAAAGGAGAATTAATAGGCATCAATACGGCTATAGCTACACACACAGGCTCTTATTCTGGTTATTCGTTTGCTGTGCCTGTTTCTTTGGTCAAAAAAGTAACCGAAGACTTAAAAAAATATGGCGAAGTACAACGGGCTTTATTAGGTGTTACGATTCAAGATGTAACCGCAGAATTAGCCAAACAACACGGTTTACGCAAAGTACACGGGGTTTATGTTACAAATTTACAAAAAGGCGGAGGAAGTGATGAAGCTGGCATAGAAATTGGAGATGTGATAGTAGAAATTGAAGGTGCAAGTATTAACAGTGTAGCTGCACTCCAAGAAGCCGTTGCAAGGCACAGACCGGGCGACAAAGTGAAGGTGAAATTTGAAAGAGATGGCAACTTGAAGGAGCTAACAGTGTTACTCAAGAATAGAGATAATACGACTACAATCGTAAAAACGCAGCACAAAGCTACTTTGGTAGAAGACATTGGAGCAGAATTAATTGACCTTACAGACAAAGAAAAAAGTGATTTGAAAGTCAATTATGGCGTGAAAGTTGTAAGAGTATTACAAGGAAAATTCAAAGATGCGAAAGTGCAAGCAGGGACAATTATCCTGCAAATTGACAAGGTGAAAATTAAATCTGTTGCTCAACTCCAAACAGTCGTACAGAATGTAGCAGGAGGGGTTTTGGTAGAGGCAATAGAACCACCGAATCGCAGAGTTTTCTTTGCCCTAGGTATGTAATCTAATCTAAGTTAAAATAAATGTTTACAAGCATACAATTTTTTCATAGATTTTGATTGGTTGATTAGTTGTTTGTTTGAGTTAAAGGTTATCTCCTTTGGAGGTAGCCTTTTTTTATGCCTAAATAATTTCTTATTGTAGCATAGCCTTTAGGCTGTGAGCAACACAACTTAAAAACAAGTGGGCATTTTTGTAAGTATTTGATTATTAGTTTTTGTAAAAAATAAAATTTATTGTTAATGAAAACTTTCCAAGTCTCTGAGACTTGGAAAGTTTAAAGTGTTACTCATACTATTATTTTACTCACAATTATATTCATAAGTAGCTACCGTAGTAGTCGTAAAACCACCTGCATTACTTGTAATCGTAGCTTTAGACAACATTCTATTTGCCCCAAATTCTCCAACAGTTTCATTGACCACTGCCCCTGCTGCATCTCTGGCAGTCATTCGGCTTGGTTGGCAATTTTGATAGACAGTAGCTATTCGGGCAGTGAGGTTATTATTCGCATCAAGTTGTTCTTCGGTTTGTGCTTGTCCTTCTGCCGTAAAGTTGCTGTAGTTACTTTGCCCTGTGCGTTGGTTGTTTGCATTAAAATTAGTAACTTTTACCAATCTACCTGCACCGTCATATTCATAAGTAGAGTAACCTGTCAAAGCATTATTTTGCGAATTATTGCTTCTTATTTTGCGACAACCATCAAAAATATTTTCGGTAATTACCGTAGTGCTACCTGTAAAGGCATTTTGTGTGGTGGTCGTAATGCGAGTATTGCGTGCTTGGCTGTCGTATTCGTAGGTACTTGTAGAAGTGATGGTAATTGTACTTGTAGTAGTTACCGTTAATTTTGATACAACTTTAATACCTGCAACAGTTGCATACTCAAAAACAGAGGTAATTGTAGCCCCACCTACTCCCGAAGCTGTTGCAACTACTTTATTCACATAACATTTGGGCAAATTACAAGGATTACCTTCTGCACAAGCATTGTTACTGCCTGCTGTTACATTTACAGTTACCGTCTGTGTTTGAGTATTATTAAAGGCATCTTTTACTGATAAAGTAATGCTGTAAGTCCCTGCCGTTGTAAAGGTATAAGTTGGCTTTTGGGCGGTAGAACTAAAGCCCGCAGGCGAAGACAACCACATAAAACTACTTGCCCCTGTACCTGTATAGTTAAAAGTAACTTGCTCACCTACTTTGGGAGCTTCTGGCGATACTGTGAATGTGGCTGTGAGGTTGGCAGGAGCTACGGTAATATTGCGTGTTAATGTGGTGCTACCACCAGCACCTGTAGCTACCAACGTGATTTGGTATGTGCCTGCCGTAGTAAATGTATGAGTGGGATTTTGGGACGTAGCACTAAAACCCGCAGGCGAAGACGACCACGCAAAAGTAGTGGCGTTTTGCACCGTTGCCGTAAAATTAACAGCTTGCCCAACAGTTGGATTGGTAGGGCTAAAAAAGAACTCTACCGAAGGAACTGGCGGAGTTACCGTAATACTTTTGGTTACTGTAATAGGCGTGCTACCTGCTGCCCCCGTAATGACCAATGAAACTTGGTAAGTACCCGCATTCGCAAATATATATGTTGGGTTTTGGGTAGTGGCACTAAAACCTGTAGGCGAAGACGACCACGCAAAACCTGTAGCATTTTGGGCTACAGCTGTAAAAGAGACTGTTTGCCCTGCTACAGGGTTGGTTGGTGTAAAGGTAAAATCTCCTGCTGGGTTTACCACAGGTGAAGCCACCGTAATAGTTTTGGTAGCTACTGCATCGCCACCATCTCCTTTGGCTGTAACCGTAACTTGATAAGTGCCTGCACTACTCAATTTTGTTTTAAAACTTTGTTGGCTTGAACTAATACCTGCTGGTACAGAACTCCACACAAAAGTTTTGGCATTGGTGGCGGTGGCTGTTAGGGTAATTTCGTCATTGGTAGTGGGGTTGGCAGGACTAAATGTAAAATCTACCGTAGGTTTGGGGGCAGGTTCATTTTTTGTTCCGCCACTACAAGCTGCCAAGAACAACAGCATGACCAAATTAAGAATGTGAATACTATTTAGTTTGTTCATTGTATAAAAAATTAAAGTAAGAGATTGATAATCAACAAGTTTTATTTAGGGTCATGCTATAAATTACTATACAGAAATTCTATAGAACTAACATTTCTCAAAGAAATGTTAGTTCTTCTATAATTTGTTAAGGCAAGACACTATTTAAAACTATGTCTTACTTAATTTTTACGATAAACAACAAAATAGGTTGATGTCCAACACCACCAACATTTTGGCAAATATTAGTGGTGTATATTTATGTTTACAACCGTTTGAGCAAATCCATGATATTATCTACCACCAACTCAATGCCCATGTCATTGTCCAAATTTACGTTGAGTTTCGCAAAAAATTCTTCTTTGCTTACATCATCTACTAATTTTTCGTCCCAATTCTGTAGCATTTCATCAAAAACCCGTTTTGCATCTCCGCCAGTACCTGCCACTGGGAACACAGGTACTCTGTCTTGGGCTGCAAACTCAAAAGTTTCATAAGTTCCGCCTTCTCCGCCCAACAAAATAACAGCTTGAGCATATTTTACCGACTCAATCCATTCTTTTACACCTTGTTTTACGTGTTCTATACTGCCACCTTTAAAAATAGGTTCTCTGTTTTCTGAAACCACTTGAGTAAGGCGTGAAGACAAACGTATATCTCTGGTTTTCAGGATTTTACTAAATTCTTCTGCTACCACATAATCCACACCTTCCCAACCACCACAAACCAGTTTGTAACCTTCGGAGGCTAAGGCATTGCCCAATGTTTTTGTAGTTTTATATAAAACTTCGGGAATATTGTACTTGCCTGTGCCTACTACCAACACCGCCAAATCTCTTTGGTGCTTTTCTGCATTTTCTTTTATTTTTGCTGCAAGGGCTTTTTCTAAGGCTTTAAAGTTCGTATCCAAATGAATTTGGCTGGTCAATACGTTCATATCGGCTATCAACGCCATAAAATCACTCAATTTATACGAAATTTCCTCTACATCTTTTATTCTCTCCAAAATCTTAGTTGCCAAAGTGGGCTGTTGGATACTTTTAAACTCTTGGTTGAGTTCTTCTTTTTGTGTTATCCAATGATTGATATACTGCGTTTGCCCTTTAATATCATAAATTTGAGCATCTGGCAACACAATCGGAAACATACGGTCTTTGGCATCTTCGTTTTTCATAATTTCCGCAGCCTCAAACATACAGTATTCAGACTTGAGGTATTTATCACTAATGACCGTAATCACAAAGTTGCCTTTGCCTATTCGCTGCATAAATTGGCGGATACTACCTCTATAATTCAGGTGGTCTTTATCTCTGGTTATCGTAAAACCTTTGGCACGTAGAGTTTCGCAGAGGCGGTTTACAATTTCTTCGCGTTGTTTGCCTGTTTCGCTGTTGTCGCCCCATGCGTAGGAGATGAATATTTCGTTCATAGAAAGGGATAGTTAAAAAGTTTTATACGAATGAAATATAGCAAATAAGGGCTTGGTTTGGCAGTATAGGCAATAAATTATTTCCTAATGTAAAGTATGGTGTTAATTTTACCTACACCAAATCTTTTATTTCACTTCGCTCTCTGTCTGGCGAGGAAAGTTTTTGACTTTTTAAGGTCAAAATTTGGTTGTGGTAAAAAATGTATGATAATTAAATACTTAGTTATCAATGCTTTACGAAAAGATAAATACGAAGTTTGGACGAATATTCAAGCCTACAACAAAAACAGTGAATATCTGCGTTATTCCAATTCCATTGCGGGTGTTATCTGTGTTCCTTTAAATAACTCATTATCAATAAATTTAAAATCATAGATGTTTGGCAACAACAACCCAAAATTTATGTAAAATCTCACCTCTCCAAATAGAGAGAGGTTGGGGTGAGGTTATAAAAAAAGAAACACCCCAAAATTGGAGTGTTACTTCCCATATTTCACATCAAACCTTAATTTAACCTTTTTAATGAAACGCCGTGCAACGGTTACTTGCTACGGTCTGCATTTTCTTCTATCGTTGTTTGCAAAAAGTTAGCAGGAACTTTTGCCTTTTGCATATCTAAAATGTAGGCATTGCTTTGTTTTTCTGCATTTTCTTCAATCATGTTGTTCAAGAAATTAGCAGGTAGCTTAATGCCGAATAATTCTGTGTTTGCCTCTAAAGCTGCATTTTCTTCAATTAACGTAGTCAAGTTGAAATACGCTGTAGGAGGAATTGTGTTGTTTACAGTTACGTTCTTTGCGTTAGCAGTTGTACTAAAAGTAACGAATAAGAAGGCGAAAATATATGTTATAGTTTTCATAAAATTACCAATTAAATTTTTGTGCATTTGCTATAATAGTTGCCAAAGGCGTGCCAAAAGGTTTAAGTAATTCATAATCAATGTTTTAACTTCTAAGCTATTTCTAAAACTGTACGCAAACGAACAGCTTTTTGCAATAAAGTGAACACTTTGATATTTGTTTAGGCGAAAATAAGAAAATTAAAAATTTGCTTAAACGTATATACAAATATTAATTAAATTTCTTTAACGTAAAACCTGTTAAATAGGTTGGGGCTTTTGAAAAATTAACGAAAAACGCCTATCTTTCATTAAAAATTTAGAGATTTTATGCAGCACTTACTCAAAAAAATAGGCTTTTTATGTGCATTCTCTTTGCCCCTTACTGTAGTTGTTGGTTATTACATGGGCAACTGGTGGAATTATAGCAACATTGTGTACGTTTTCGTACTCATTCCTCTTTTAGATGAATTATTGGGGAAAGACCAACATAATTTATCGCCAACCGAAGCCACTGCTGCCACACAAGACAATTTTTTTAATACAGTATTATATGTGTGGGTGTACATACAAGTAGTTTTTTTGCTCTGGAGTGCCTATGTAGTAAGCACAAATACACTTTCTACGGCTGCTTACATTGGTTTTTGTATCAGTGTGGGCTTGGTTACAGGTGGCGTTGGCATTACGGTAGCTCACGAATTGGGGCATAAAACAGCTTATTTTGACCGTCTGCACGCAAAAATATTGTTGATGACTGTTTGTTATATGCACTTTTACGTGGCTCATAATCGTGGGCATCATGTTTGGGTAGCCACCCCAAAAGACGCAGCTACGAGCCGTTTGGGAGAAAATTTTTATAGTTTTTGGCTAAGAACCGTAGTGGGTAGTTGGCAAGAAGCATGGGATTTGGAAAAAGAAAGACTCCTTAAAAAAAACAAGGGTGTTTGGGTTTGGGAAAATGAAATGCTCAAAGCAATGGTTTTTCCTTTCTTGTTCGCAGGTAGTATTTTTATAGTATTGTCTGTATGGCAAGGCGTTATGGCGTATGAATGGTTGTTATTTTTTGTTTTTCAAAGTATTATAGCTTTTTCTCTATTGGAATTGGTCAATTATATAGAACATTACGGCATTTTACGCAAAGAACTTGCCCCAAACAAATACGAAAAAGTAAATCCTTTACATTCTTGGAATGCGAATCAACTGTTGAGCAACTTGTTTTTGTTCCAACTACAAAGACATTCAGACCACCACGCCAATGCCTTGAAACCTTACCAAACCCTCAATGATATGCCCGACAGCCCACAACTGCCCGCAGGTTATCCTCTCATGATTTTGACGGCTTTGTGTCCGCCTTTGTGGTTCAAATTGATGAATCCAAGATTGCAACAATGGAAAATGTCGCAACAAGTAGGTTGAGAAATGCTTGAATACCTACCTACAGTATGAAGTCCGTAACTATTAAGCTAAGAAATTGCCTTATCAGTGCCATAGGCACAAAATAGTTATAGTAGGGTTATTTTAGTTTTCCTCGAAGTGCCGTAGGCACGAAATATTTCGTGCCTACAGCACTTCGAGAGAGTTGTTACTTTTTTTTACTATAAATATGTCGTGCCTAATGGCACTTTTTTAGTATAACTAATTGATAATCAAATAATTGATTTTATTTTAATTTTGCATCCTTAGCTTAATAGCATTGTGAAGTCCGTAGCTACAGTTACAAAGCAATTTTAAGACATAAAAAAATCCTTTAAGTTGAAAATCAATCACTTAAAGGATTTTTTATTTATATTTTTACAATCAATTACGATTTTTTCACCAAACTTGCTGTTAAAGTAGCTTCACTTACTAAGTTACCAGCTACATACGCCTGTCCTTTCATTTTCGCAATACCTCTGCGAATAGGAGCTAAGAGTTGGCAATCAAAAATAATAGTGTCGCCGGGGACAACCATTTTCTTGAAACGGCACTCGTCTATAGCTAAGAAGTACATCCAATAGTCCGCAGGATTTTCTACAGTGTTCATAATCAACACACCGCCTGTTTGAGCCATAGCCTCTATTTGCAAGACACCGGGCATAACAGGATTGTTAGGAAAATGCCCCATGAAGAAGTTTTCATTCATTGTAACATTTTTTACACCTACGACTTTTGTACTATCCATATAAATAATCTTGTCGACTAATTGGAACGGATAACGGTGAGGCAATGCCTTGTAAATTTGGTTTACATCTAATACAGGAGGCAATTTGGGGTCATACACAGGGGCTTGGTTTTGTTGAGCCACTTTGGTCATTACTTTCTTTATCTTTTTGGCAAAAGCTACGTTAGCAGCATGACCGGGACGTGCTGCCAAAATTTGTGCTTTCAAAGGTCTGCCAACTAAAGCCAAATCACCTACCAAATCCAACAATTTATGTCTTGCAGGTTCGTTGGTATAACGCAACTCTACATTATTTAAAATGCCTTCTTTGCGAACATATACTTTTGGTTTGTTGAACAAAGAAGCCAAATAGTCTAATTCCTCGTCTTTTACTACTCTGTCCACTATCACAATGGCGTTGTTCAAATCACCGCCTTTGATTAAGCCTTTTGAGTGCAACATTTCCAATTCATGCAAGAAACAAAATGTTCTACAAGAAGCTATTTCTTTCGAAAAATGCGAAATGTCGTTGAGTGAGGCGTGTTGGCTACCCAAAACAGGCGAATTGTAATCTACCATAACCGTTAGGCGGTAGTCATTCAAGGGCAAAGCAGCTATTTCTACGCCTCTGTCGGGTTCTTCATAGAAAATACCAGAAGGCAACTCAAAGAAATTACGTGGGATATTGTACTCCTCTATGCCTGCACTTTCTAAGGCTTCGATAAACTGCACCGAACTGCCGTCCATGATAGGCGGTTCGGGTCCATCTAATTGGATAAGTACATTGTCTATTTCTAAGCCTACCAAAGCAGCTAAGGTATGCTCTACAGTATAAACTCTTGCACCACTTTGTTCTATGGTCGTACCTCTGGACACATCTACCACCAAATCCGCATCTGCGTCTATGGTTGGTCGTCCTTCTATATCAATACGTTGGAATTTGATACCATGATGAGCAGGTGCAGGGAGAAATGTCATATTTGCCCGCACACCTGTATGTAAGCCTACTCCAGAAATGGTAATGGCTTTTTGGATAGTTCGTTGTTTCTGATTCATTGCCAAAAAATCTTGCACAAAAGTAGGCAACTTTGGGGGATTTCCAAAATAGACTTTAAAGAACTTGTTTTTATTAGAATTTACTCGCAGTTATACAAGGTTAAGCAACTGTAAATTTTTTATGAAGAAAGCACATAATTAAAGTTTACTACTTGCGTTGCTATGGCTCTTGTTGAATGGTAAAAATCTATGGCTTGCGTATCGTCTGCCTCTGCCAATACAAAAGCCTCTTGGCAACCATTAGCTGCACACCAGTTGTTAAGATGAGTGATTAATAGTTTGCCAATGCCTTTTCTTTGCATAGTAGGTTGTACGGCAAGGTCATAAATAAACGCCAAGGGAACATTGGTGTAATATTGTTCAAGTAGATAAGCTGTTATACCGCCAACAACATTACCCTCTACAATAGCTACAAAAACGCAAAAATCTTTCTTAGTTAATAAATTTAATAAATGCTTTTCTGTAGGTAAAACAAAGTTAGGTGTTTCAAAAACATCTGCGAACAACCTGACGAGTTCAACAAATTCGTTTAAATCATTAGGGTTTAACTGTTTAATTTGCATAGTTGATAATAAAGTTTGTTTAAAACTAATACAAGAGTAGCTGGCACTTTATAGTATCCGTAGATAGGCACGACACTATAAAGTGCCAGCTAATATTTGGCTATTATTTATCCTTGTAAATCATCACAGACTTTTCGCCACTTGACCGCAAATAGCCTCGATACATACCTTCTGAATTAAACGGCATAGACAATTTTCCTTTTTTGTCTAAAACAATACAACCACCTTCGCCACCAGCTTTCACCATTTTTTTCATAATCACTTCATTACCAGCTTTTTCTACAGACATTTTTTTGTACTCCACCAAAGCTGCTATGTCCCTCGCCACTGTCCAACGTATGAAATACTCACCATGTCCCGTACAGGACACCGCACACGCCTCGTTGTTGGCATACGTACCTGCCCCAATGATAGGAGCATCGCCAACTCTGCCGTATCTTTTGTTGGTCATGCCACCTGTAGAAGTGCCTGCTGCCAAATTCCCGAATTTGTCTAAAGCTACTGCCCCTACTGTACCGAACTTATAGTTACGGTCAATTTCTACGCTGCCTGTGGTGTCTTCTTGGGCTGCTTTTTCTTTTTCTTGTGCCTTTTTGAGTTGTTGATACCTTTCTTCGGTGTAAAAATAAGAGGAAGGTACTATTTTAATGCCTTTGCTGGCTGCAAATTTTTCTGCTCCTTGCCCAACCATCATAACGTGTTCAGATTTTTCCATAACGGCTATAGCTGCCGAAATAGGGTTTTTAATGGTCGTTACACCTGCCACTGCCCCTGCTTTGAGGGTTTTTCCGTCCATGACAGACGCATCTAATTCGTTTTTGCCTTCATTCGTAAAAACAGCCCCCTTGCCCGCATTGAACAAAGGCGAATCTTCTAAAATTTTAATGGCTGTTTCTATGGCTTGCAAACTTGTTCCGCCTTCTTTCAATACTTTCATGCCTACTTCTAAGGCTTCGTTGAGTTTGTCTTTGTAGGCTTTTTCTTTGTCTGCGGTCATCAAAGCCCTGTCCCAAGTGCCAGCCCCACCATGTATGACTATCACTAAATTGTCGTTTTGTGCTACTATATGCTTATTGATGAACAAGCAACATAGCACTACTAAAAAGAGAATTTTTTTCATGTGTTTGGATAAATAGGTGAAATTCAACTAAAAATGCTAAGAAAAACTGTTGTTTTCAACATTTTCTTAGCATCAAATATAACTTCCTATAATATGTTTTTAATCAACCAATAATCAAGTAGTTTTAAAATACATTATCAATGCTTTTTTAGAGTTTTTTCTATTGATGCTAAGACCAACAAACAAGAAATCATATTTCATCAAATCTTAAATAATTTACCAATTTTTGCTCTTTATATTCATCTTCATTTACAATATTTTGTAGTTCGTGAATAGCAGCCCAAATTATTCTATCCTCTACTGCATCAGCAATTTTGATAGTTTTAACTATTTTATCTTGGCTAATTTGAATGTTTTGAGCAGCATATTGCTTCTTAAAAACTTCTTGATAGCTTGTAAAATCATTGCCTATTTCTAAGTTTAGTAGAATGTAAATTTCTATAAAATCATATTTGTATATGCTACTTTTTATTTGAATAGGCAATGTTTCATAAACACCTTTTAATATACAAACCTCCATTCCTTTCCCCTCAAATATTTCTATAAAATTTAAAGCAATTAAATCTTGTCGCCATTGTGAAATACACACCTTGTTATAATTTTTAAGAGCAACTTTAATAATAGCAACTTTAAAGAGTAAAATAAAAATTGCTAATATTGCGTATAACAAGAACAAAATTAATGGAATACTTATGACGAAAATAATAATCAAAATTATTCCTTGAATAATTCTAAGAAAAGAATTAGGTTCGGTAGAAATATTTACAATTAACGCACCAACAATAAATACAAAAATTGGTATAACTAGACACAGTATAGGTGGTAAAACATGGTATAGGAAATAAGACTTAACAGTAATTACTTTCATAAAACTACAGTTTTTGTGATAAAAAACATACCATTACAACAAAATTCTAAAAACAAATAATGAATAAAAAATATTCTGTCGTGCTGGGAGTTAGGCTTTAGTCTTTCTCTCAACACTTCCTATAACGTGTTTTTAATTAACTGATAATCAAATAGTTTTAAAATACATTATTGATGCTTTTTTAGAGTTTTTTCTATTGATGCTATTCGGGAGAGTTGCCTTGTGACTACTTGTCTGAAGCATTTATTTTCCTTAGAATAGGTTTGCAAACCCTATTCTAAGGAAAATAAATGATAAGATATTAGTTAAAAAATTTAATTAAAACTTATTTTTCCACATCATAGACTCCACAGGTTTGTCTGTGCGTTGGGTGTACTTGGCGTTTTGTTTACGGTTATAGTAGTTCAAAATTTCGCCTTGCACCATAAAAAATATAAGTTGTCCGATAGGCATACCTGCATAGACTCTTACTTTTTTGGACACAGAAATTTCCAATGTCCACGTATTACAAAAACCTACATCACCTTTGCCTGCCGTAGCATGAATGTCTATGCCCAATCTGCCCACACTGGATTTGCCCTCCAAAAACGGCACATGAGCATGAATTTCGGTGTATTCGGCAGTTACGCCCAAATACAGTTGGTTAGGGTGCAATACATAGCCTTCTTCAGGTATTTCAAAAACTTCAATCGGATTGTGTTTGCGGGCATCTAATACGTCTTCTTTGTAACACGCCAAATATTTGCCTAAATGCACGTCATACGAATTCGTCCCTAAATTGTCCGCAGCAAAGGGTTCTATAATAATAGTGCCTTTGTCTATTTCTGTTAGTATTTCTTTATCACTCAGTATCATGGGTTAAAAAATGTAGTGTAGGGTTATGTTGAGCTGTATTATATGTAAACCCTAAAGGTTTCAAAAACCTTTAGGGTTTGTCTGTTCTTTTATTTCGCAGCACCAGCTTGAGGCTGCAAATTTACATTCATTGTTTCGCCTGTGTGTCTTTGTTTGAAGAAAGTTTTGCGTTTAAACTCAAAAAACTCTCCCAAATAGGCTTTTCTTACCGTTTCATTCTCTACCAATACTTCGGGAACATCTGTAATCAAGATTTTGCCCTCTGTCAAGATGTATGCCCTGTCTGTGATAGACAAAGTTTCGTCCACGTTATGGTCTGTGATAAGGATACCGATATTTTTTTCTCGCAATTTATAGACAATGTACTGTATATCTTCTACCGCCAACGGGTCGACACCCGCAAAAGGCTCGTCTAACAACACAAATTTGGGGTTGAGGGCTAAGGTACGGGCTATTTCTGTCCGCCTGCGTTCTCCTCCCGACAAGACCTGCCCCAAGTTTTTGCGTACATGCGTAAGGTTAAATTCCTCTAACAATGCCTCTACACGCCGTTTCTGTTCGGCTTTGGGTAAGTCGGTCATTTCTAAGGGAGCTAAGATGTTTTCTTCTACCGTCAGTTGGCGAAATACCGAAGCCTCTTGTGCCAAGTAACCTAAGCCTTTTCTTGCTCGCATATACATAGGCAAGGCGGTAATGTCCTCGTTGTCCAAATAAATATTGCCCTTGTTGGGCTTTACCAAGCCTACGGTCATGTAGAAAGTAGTTGTTTTGCCAGCCCCGTTAGGACCTAACAAACCCACAATTTCACCCTGCTCCACATGCACCGACACATTGTTTACGACTAATCTATTTTTGTACTTTTTGACTAAGTTTTCTGCCCGAAGTATCATGGAAATAATTGATAATTAGTAAGTTGCAAAGTTAGTAAATAGTTAGCAAGGCGGAGAAATTAGGGCTGTTGTTTTTTGTTAAAGTGCAAGGGTTATTTTTATTCCAAAAAAGGTCTTTGAGGAGAAATTTTATCATAGGGCGGAGCATCTAATTTAGAATTTACATTTAAACTATCATTTACTTTTATCATAAATGTCAATTTGTAATGCCTTATCTAAAATTGTATTTGTAATTTTTTCACTTACTTTCTTAAATAGTTCTTGCATTTGAGAAATGTCATCATCTAAATTCTCTGAAATAGATTGATTTTCTGTGTAATTATGCACAATGTTTAACTTTTTAAACTCTTCTAAAACTATTTTATTCATTAATGCCTCATTATGAATAATTAAGTTACGAATTTTTGAAAATCGTAATAAATTTTTCTTATCATCATCAGACAAAATGTTTTGCTCTTTTTTCTTAATCTGAATTTTTTCTAAAATAATTTCTATGGTTTTATCAATCGTATTGCTTTGTATAATTCCCTTGATAGTTTCGGCAATGATATACTCTCTACTACTTTCTAAACTTTCACTTAGAAAAATATCAGTAAATCTTATATGTAGTCTATCTTCTGTAAAACAAATCTTAGGAAATAAAGCATACAGGGTATGCAAATGGTCATAAAGCAATTTTTCGAAGGCAGAATAAATATCTACCAAAACTTTTTCGTTATGGAGCTGTTCATAAGTTTTGTTACGGCTTTTGAGTTCTTGATTAACTCGTTTATATTCATTAGATAGTAGCAACAAATTATGGTTTTGAGAAATATTTATCAGCTCAAAAGCCTTTTCAGAAATCTCTTTATGTAATCTAAAAAGGTCTATGAGTTCTTTCTTTTTATCAAAATTGTTTTGATTTTCAGAGATTTGAGCTTTCAATGAATATACTTTATCCATGTTGTTTGTCTAATAATTTTACTCTTTCTAATAAATCCTCAGCAAAGGTTTCATAACCTTGTTTAATTTGTTCCAATTCTTCTTTTTTCAAAGGCATAGTTTGTTTATACTTTTTGATATCCTCTGCTTCTTCTGGAAAATTTTCTATATAGGTGTCAAATGGATAGTCTATTAGTTTCCAAATAGGGGTTTTTAGTCTTTGAGCAAAATTGGGGTGCGTATTATGTGTGTGCATAATAGATTTGCCACCTATATTTTCATTCACAATTTCACTAATGGTTATTCCTGTAGCAATATCGTTTTGTATAGATTCAGCTATTTTTTTTGCATAATAATAATTCCCTTTAGCCAAATCTAAGTCATTCACTCCCGTATATTTTTTAGCATTAAAAATCGTGTAACCTAAAAACTTGACAAAAGGGAAATCATAAAGTTCTTTTTTACCATTTTTCAATAGCAGACGCATCACATCAAACTCTTTTTTCCAAATATCAAGAGCTTCGCCAATATTGCGGATACCATACAACGAAAATAAATCGGGCAAGCAAGGAATGAAAAATCCATCAACAGTAGAAATAATGATTTTATTTAATGTTCCTAAACTTGGTGAAGTATCAATAAGAACGAAGTCGTAATCATTTATTTTACTGTATTCTTGTGCAAGATTTCTAACTTTAAAAATAGTTCTTAAGGCTAATGGGTCACTTAACATAGCCTTACTCCATCTTTCAGAAATAATACTTTCATACGTATTTACAGAAAGTCTACCAACAATTAAGTCTAACTTTCCTTCAATCGTATTATCTGTAAGTTGATAGGGTGGTGGTAATATTTCTATATCTGATTCCCCTTGTTCTGTAGGACTAAGTAAAAAATGAATACTTCTAGGTTCTTTAATAAGTTCTTGAAAGGCTGCATCTCCAATTTTTTCTTTTGCAGCTTTAAAATCTTTGATAAAATCATTTTCTTTTTCCCAAATATTCCCTATCTCTTGTTCTAAAATACTATAAATACTCAAATTACATTGAGGGTCTAAGTCAATCATCAACACTTTTTTGCCCATTTCAGCAAGAATATGTCCTAAATGATAGGTTAGTGTAGTTTTACCTACGCCACCTTTGTTATTGAATATAGATAAGACTTTCATAAATTTTGTATTTACTACAAAGAAACTGAATTATTTCATTGCGAACAAATTAAATAACTTTTAAACTCTAAATAGCTTTTTAGACCTTTACACTTATATTACCTTAACTTTTTTACCATCACAAAAGTATGTCTTGGGTCGCCTTCACGAGAAAACTGCCCACTCATTGTTGTATAGGCAAGAGAAGCATTTACTAATTCATAGCCTTCTGCATTCAGTTGGTTCAATATTTTTATGGTAGGTGTATAATCTTCATAGCTTTCAGTCTTTTCTGTTATCCAGATTTCATCTATGGGTGGTTTTGTACCTTTGGTTACCCGAATACTCTTTTTTCGACCAAACTCTACTACATCTACAATAGCATATTCCTCCGTTCTTGTGTTTTGGACAGAAGATTTTTGAATGAACGAAGAAAGAAGAATAGACAAAGCTACTATGCAAAATCCTGCGAGAATAATTGTGTTAGTTTTCATAGGGAGAACTGAATGTATGGATTTACAAATTTACCCATTTCTCTCCACTCTCCCTTCCCCTTGCTGTTAAATGTCGTTAAGGGTGTCATTTATCAACCGAAAATTGTTTTCCAATACGCTATTTGTTTACCTTTGTGCCAAAATTTAAGACAGGCAACATGAAAAAAAGGTATTTGTTATTTGTACTCTTATTATTATTGTCAAATTCATTGGTAAATGCCCAAACAGTCGTAAGTGGTATCATTAACAATTATGCAAGGGTTACGGCAATAGACGTAGCCAATAGCACCCTGACAGTAGAAAGCACAACGGGCATACAAAATTGTAGTGTCATTCTCATCGCACAAATGAAAGGGGCTACCCTCTCCACTGCCAACGACACGACTTTCGGCAGGGTAAACAGTTACAACTCCGCAGGTTTATACGAAAGAGCTATTATAGACTTTGTAGATGTAGGTAACCGAAAACTCTTTTTAAGACATAAATTAGTCAATACCTATAACGTGGCAGGGACAGTACAAGTAGTTACTGTACCTCAATACACCAATATAGACATTACAGGCACACTACAAGGCAAGCCGTTTGATGGACAAACAGGCGGTATCATTGCCTTAGAAGCCACAGGGACGGTTACGGTACAAGGTATCATAGACGCAGCAGGTATTGGTTTTAGAGGTGGCAAAGTAAACACCAACGCAGCTTGTAGCAGTAATGAAGCCGCAAACTTTGCCTATGACATTACTTTGAACAATGCAGGGCAAAAAGGCGAAGGCATTTTTGACCTACCCAGTACACAAGGCAGTGGTAAAGGACGTAATGCCAATGGTGGCGGTGGCGGTGCTTGTTTGAATGGTGGCGGTGGCGGTGGTGCAAGTTTCGGTGCTGGCGGTTTGGGTGGTCGCAGCCCTTTACATATTGGTAATTCGGTATTGGTAAGTGGTATTGGTGGACATAACTTAGCTTATAGTAACCAAAACCGTTTATTTTTAGGCGGTGGCGGTGGTGCAGGTCATCAAGATAATTCGGCAGCCACAGATGGCGGAAATGGTGGCGGTATTGTCTATATTGTGGCTAATCAATTAGTAGGTGGCGGTATCATCAACGCAAGTGGTTTTGAGGCTGCCAATGCAGGTACAGACGGTGCTGGTGGCGGTGGCGGTGCAGGTACAATAGCCCTCAACATAGCCAACAGACCTATTTTAGTAAATTTATTAGCAAGAGGTGGCAATGGTGGCAATAATAGTGCAGCCGTAAGTGCAGCCAACCAGTGTTTTGCAGCAGGTGGCGGCGGCGGTGGCGGTGCTGTCTTAGTCAATGGCAGTGCTACTTTGACTGGCATTACAGTAGCTTTGCAAGGCGGAGCAGCAGGTACAATTACTAATACAGCCTCACAATGTGCTGGTACAACACATGGGGCTACGGCAGGCACAAACGGAAGTGTGATTGGCGTAAGCACATGGACAGTACCACAAGGTACAATCGAACAATTATTGTTGGATATTACCGTTACTACTACTGCATCAGCTTGTGCAGATACCCAACAAGGTTTCACAGCTACCAATATAGCAGGAGTAAGTTACCAATGGCAAAGAAATGGCGAAGATGTGCCTAATGCCATAGGCGTAGGTTTCAATGCTACAGAGTCAGGCGTGTACCGTTTGCGTGCAACTTTTGGCTGTAAAGTCTTTGTATCTCCTAATTTCTCTGTCAATATCAAAAATACGCCTATTGCCTTTATTACAGGCAACTCGGTACAAGCTGTATGTACTAGCGGAACAGGTACTTTTTTACAAGCTACCCAAGTGGCAGGTTATACGTACCAATGGCGTAGGAATGGTACGAATATAGCAGGGGCTACCAACTCCTCTTTTTCGGCTACTCAAACAGGCGAATATGATGTAGTGGTTACAGGTTGTGGAGGCAGTGCTACTTCTAATAAAATTAACTTAGTAGCTTCGGCAGCAACTACAGTGCCTACCATTATAGGTAATTCGGCTATTTGCTCTAACAATACGGTACGTTTACAAGTCAATAACCATGTAGCAGGTAGCATTTATCAATGGCGTTTTAATGGCGTAAATATTATAGGAGCTAATGCACAATTTTTAGAGGCTACACAAGTAGGGGCTTATACAGTGGCTAATTTGTCATCTTGTAATACAGATTTTTCTGCACCCTTTTTATTAGGTTTAGGCGAAGGAATTACACAGGCTGTTATTACAGGTAGTCCTTCTATTTGCCCAAATAGCACAAGTATTTTAAGAGCCACCAGAGCCTTAGGGGGTACATATATTTGGTTTAGAAACGACACTTTGATAACAGGAGCTACAACAGAAAACTTAGCTGTTGGACAAGCAGGTCGTTATGTAGTGCAAATTACAGATGCGTGTCGCAAAACGTATTTGTCTGCCCCATTTATCGTACAAACTACGACTATCAATCAGCCGTTTGTACGTGGGCAAGGGCTGTTATGTCAAGGCGAAGCCCCATTGACTACCCCTCGTATTCCTACCTACCGTTATCAATGGTATCAAGGGGGTGGAGCATTGCCCAATGCTACAGACACCATTTACATAGCCAGAGCAGCAGGTAGGTACACTGTAGAAGTAACAGATACTTGTGGACAAACTCGTATGTCGCCTATTTTCTTTGTCAATGACGATAATTTGGGCAATTCTACTTTGTCTATTACTGCCAACCGACAAGTTGTTTGTACCCCAACTGACAATATTAGACTAACAGCTAACACAGATGCCGTAAATGCTACCTTGCAATGGCAACGCAACGGTGCGGACATTCCAAATGCCACAGGCAATATTTATACGACCAATATAGCTGGTACTTATACAGTGAGGTTAAGAAATTCTTGTTCTACTTTGACTTCTTCGCCTGTGGTTATACGCCAAGGTACATTACCAGAAGCCGTTATTACAGGACAAAACACATTTTGTGTAGGTACAAGTACCATTTTGCGTACCAATGTAGGTGATAATTTGAGTTATCAATGGTTCTTGAATGGTGAGCCGTTGAATGGTGCTATCAATGCCCAAATTCCTGTCTTTACCGCAGGTTCTTATACAGTGCGTATTGTGAATGCAGATGGCTGTGCTACTGTATCTGCTCCTTTTGTTACTACAGTTAGTAGTGTGGGTACACCGACTATTAGCCAAAGCCGTACTATTTGTGTAGGTGATAGAGTAAATCTTTTTGCCCAAGCACAAGGGGCAGTAAAATATACGTGGACTCCTGCAACGGGCTTAAACAACCCAAATATAGCTACGCCTGTAGCCACACCTACACAAACTACTTTATACACCGTAAAAATGGAAAACCAATTTGGTTGTTTTGTAGAAAGACAAGTACGTATAGAAGTAGTACCAGCTATTACGGCAGATTTTGACATACAAACTACTACGCAATGTGGGGATAAAACTACCGTAAAACTGATTAGCAAAATTACAAATATTGAAGCCTTTGCAGATGTTGTATGGGCTATGGGCAATGGTGATACACTGAAAGGCACTACACCACCTATTTATACTTACAACCAAAGTGGTACATACAGTATTACCTTGACCGTAAACAATAGAGTCTGCAGCCAAACTGTTAGAAAGTCTGTAGAAATAGAAAATTTAGACATGGGTAACGTCATCACGCCAAATGAAGATGGCAAAAATGACAAACTCATCATAGACACACCAAACGAGGGTTGGAAATTGAAGATTTTTGACCGTTTCGGCAGGTCTGTTTATGAATCTGAAAATTATGATAACTCTTGGGGAGAGAGAATGCCACCTGGTACATATTTCTACCAACTTATTTCTCCAAAAAACAAGGAATGTAAAGGTTGGTTGCAAGTGCTATCAGCTTATTAGATAAAAATATAAAACCCTTTCTATTGTGTTTAGAAAGGGTTTTTGCATCAATAGGTGAGCATAGTACATTCGCCTTTAGGCAAATGGTTTAATTATCTATGTATCCGCCTAAAGGCGAATGTACTTTTATTTTATCTTAGTTAATTTTGCGTATGAAACAACGCCAAACCTGCAGCAGGATTTTCTACTATCTTACCAATATGATAGCCTTTATCTTGCCCAATACGGCGTACAAAATCTGAAAAATAGAAAGCCAAAGAGCCTGTAAAATGAATAGGAAAAGCCGTTGGATTTTCATATTTGGCTATGGCTTTGTCATAAAAATCTGTAAAACATTGGGTTATTACTTGGGCTGGGTATGCTTCGTGCCTATGGTCAAACAAAAATTTACTGAATTGTGCCAAAAACCTATTAGGATAAGGCTTGGCGTACACATTGTCCAAAATATTGGCTCTGGTCAATTCATATCTTTTTTGTAGTTTTTCTGCCAAATAGGTAGGTATTTCTTCATTCAAAAGGTCTTGTAACAATTTTTTGCCCATGTACGCCCCACTGCCTTCATCGCCCAACCATACGCCCAATCCGCCTACGGTTCGCATAATTTTTTCTCCATCATAAAAAGCTGAATTTGAGCCTGTACCGAGAATAGCCACAATGCCCGCCTCTCTTTGGCACAAGCTACGTGCTGCCCCTTCCATGTCGTCTGCCACAAAAACAAGGGCTTGCGGAAAAACATTTCGCAAGGCAGTTTGCATTTTTGCTATATTGTGGTGTGTAGAACAACCTGCACCATAAAAATAAATCTCTTGGACGGGTGCAACGGGGGGAAGTTGAGGCAATAATTCGGTGTGAATAGAGTTTTGTATGTCATCTTCTGCCTGAAAAAAGGGATTGTAACCCACCGTTTCAGCTTGAATTATCTCTTGGTAAGGCGAAACATAACGCCATGATGTTTTTGTAGAACCACTGTCTGCAATAAGAAGCATAATATCATTAATTTTTTGCAAAGGTAGGTGGCTACTCACAACTTTCCAAACGGTTCGCAATACACCGTACATCTTGAATGATTGAGAGTGCAACTAATGAACTGTAGGCGTAATTTTCTCCCTCTCCATTTGGAGAAGCAACTGAGTTGAAAAGAAGGGGTGAGTTCCTACTTAAAAATCACGAACTATTGACTGATAAACGAAAAAATTTGACTTCAAAGCAATTTTTTCATAACATTAGGGCAAAATGTAAATCAACAACCCAATGGCGAAAATTCTGATTATAGATGATGAAAAAAGTATCCGTTATGCTTTGCGTGAAGTGTTGGAATTTGAAAAATACGAGGTAAGCGAAGCAAAAGACGGAGAAGAAGGTTTAAACATGGTTTTACAAAACCAATACGATATAGTGCTGTGTGATGTGAAAATGCCAAAGTTGGACGGGGTGCAGGTCTTAGAAAAAGCTATGGAAAGTGGCACAGATGCCCAATTCATTATGATTTCGGCACATGGCAACATAGAAACCGCAGTAGATGCTACGAAAAAAGGTGCATTTGATTTTGTATCTAAACCGCCAGACCTTAACAGATTACTGCTTACTATTCGCAATGCTTTAGACAAATCTAATTTGGTGGCAGAAACCAAAACCCTCAAAAAAAAGGTCTTGAAAGGCATTGAAATTATAGGCGAATCGGCTGCTATTCGTAAAGTGAAAGACGAAATAGAAAAAGTAGCTCCAACAGACGCAAGGGTATTGATTATTGGCGAAAATGGTTCTGGTAAAGAGTTGGTAGCCAAAGGCTTACATTCTAAAAGTAACCGTAATAAGTTGCCTTTGGTAGAAGTAAACTGTGCTGCTATTCCGTCTGAATTGATAGAAAGTGAGTTGTTTGGACATGAAAAAGGGGCTTTTACGTCTGCTATTAAGCAACGAATAGGCAAATTTGAGCAAGCCGAAGGAGGCACTTTGTTTTTAGATGAAATAGGAGACATGAGTCTTTCGGCACAAGCCAAAGTTTTGCGGGCTTTGCAAGAACACAAGATTACAAGGGTAGGTGGGGACAAAGAATTTAAGATTAATGTACGGGTCTTGGCTGCTACCAACAAGAATTTGAGAGAAGAAATCAAACAAGGACGTTTTCGCGAGGATTTGTACCACCGCCTCAGTGTGATTGTGATACAAGTACCTTCGTTGAATGAACGGCGTGATGATATTCCTTTGTTAGTCAATAAATTTTTAGGTGACATAGCCGAAGACTACGGCACAGCCAAAAAAGGCATTACCGAAGATGCCCTCAAAGCCCTACAAGGTTTGGATTGGACAGGCAACATCAGAGAATTGCGTAATGTGGTAGAAAGATTGGTGATTTTGTCAGGTGCTACCATTACTATAGAAGAAGTGAATAAATATGCGAAGTATTAAGTTTTTTGACCTCACCCCCCTACCCCCTCTCCATTTGGAGAGGGGAATTTTAAATAGCATTTTTGAACTTAAAAGTTCAATCTTCCCCCCTCTCCATTTGGAGAGGGGGTAGAAGGTGAGGTTTTTAACAATTATCTCAACAAAAATCATGTTACACTACACCATTCAAGGCAAAGGCAATACAGTTGTGTTATTGCATGGGTTTTGTGAAAGCCACACAATATGGGCAGATTTTGCCAAACAATTAGCCACAACCTACCAAGTCGTTTGCATAGATTTGTCGGGTTTTGGGCAAAGTCCTTTGTTGGCTGTACCGCCCAGCATAGCAGCCTACGCCGTAGCCGTACATGAAACTTTGCAAGCCTTAGCCCTGAAAGAATATGTAATGATAGGGCATTCTTTGGGAGGTTATGTAACTTTGTCGTATGCCGAACAGTTTGCAGCAAATCTCAAAGGTTTTGGTTTGTTCAATTCTACGGCTTTGGCAGACACCCCCGAAAAACAAGAAAATAGGAACAAAGTCATAGCTGCCTTGCAAGAATATGGTGCAGAGGCTTTTATCAAAACTTTTTACTATAACTTGTTTGCTCCTACACACAAAGAAAAATTTGAGGCTACTATCCAAAATTTGATACAAGAAGGCAAACAAATTCCCACACAAGCCTTGATAGATGCGACACAAGCTATGCGAGATAGAAAAGAACAATTAGACTTGTTACAAACTACGTCTTTGCCTGTGTTGTTTGTGGTGGGTACGGCAGACCCTGTGATTCCGTACAGTGCAGTAGCACCACAATTTGCCTTACCACAAAATGCCGTAGTTCACTTGGCTGCCTACGGACACATGGGTATGTTGGAAGCACCTCAAGTAACTTTGCAGGCGGTTCGGCTGTTTATGGGGTATTGTTGGGAAAATATATAGTATTCCTTAGCTAACTTTTTTATTGGACTTGTTTAGTTGCTTTTGTATAGTGTCATTTGGGAACACAGATAACACCCGCAATGGAATTGAGATTTTACGGATAAAACACTAATTTTTTAATTTTTTATGCGTAAAATCCCAATTCCATTGTGGGTCTCATCAGTGTTATCTGTGTGCTAAACTTATGCTATTACGTTTCAACTAAACAAGTCCATTAAAAAGGCTTAAAAAAACAGAAAAATTTTAGGATACAAAAAGCATTAAAAAAGTACGTTTGCAAAACTTATTCTTTGGTATAGTTGCTACTGAAAATTGAATAATTTGCTTAATTTGTACCATTATCCTTTTTCTGTTATATGAAAAAATTTTTTTATAGTAGCTTAATTATTTTCGTGGTGCTGTTGTTAGAGGCTTGTTCTTCGGGTAAGGCAGCTCTGCAACGTGGGCAATACGAACAAGCTGTTTTGCAGGCAGTCAATAGGCTTAGAAGTAGCCCTACTAACAAAAACGCCATTGCAACCCTCAAAGAGGGCTATCCTTTGGCGTTAAATTGGCATCAAAGCAAGATTGGGCAGTTGCAAGCCTCTCAAGAAAAATTCCGTTGGGAGCAAATCCTCCAATCTTACCAAACCCTCAACCAACTTTCAGACGAGATTTTGCGGTGTCCTGCTTGCCTGAATTATGTGTCTAATCCGCCTGCTTTTCTGAATGAAATGAATGATGCCCGCAATTTGGCTGCGGTGGCTCGTTATGAGGCAGGAGATGAACTGATGAAAGCCTCTTACAGAGATAGAATGACTGCCAGAGAAGCCCTTAGACACTTCCAAACGGCAGAAAATCTTGTTCCCAACTACAAAGATGTGCGGGATAGAATGGCAGAAGCAAGATTTTTTGCTACGCTAAAAGTGGTGGTGGAGCAACTCCCCGTACAGTCCAAAATGTACTCTTTGAGTGATGAGTTTTTTAGAAATCAGGTGTATCAATACATCTCTACGAACCCACGTATGAATGAATTTGTCCGTTTCTACACACCCGACGAAGCTATGAGCCAAAAACTGGAGCAACCTGACCATGTTGTTCGCCTCCAATTTGATGATTTTGTGGTAGGCGAAACTTTTATGAACACCAACACCGAAGTAGTAACCAGCAAAGACAGCGTAAAAGTGGGTGAAACGAAAGTAAACGGCAAAAAAATAGATGTGTATAACAAAGTAACTGCCAAGCTAATAAGCCACCGCAAAACGGTTACTTCAAAGGGGCTTTTGGATATGCAAATTTATTCACCAAGTATGAACAAAGTAATTTTTCAGGATAAAATGGTAGGTGAATTTGTGTGGTTTTCGGAGTGGAGTTCGTTTAATGGCGATGAAAGAGCCTTGACCAAAGCCCAACGTGAGTTGTGTAATAGGCGAGAAGTTCCACCGCCGCCACCCCAAGAGTTATTTGTGCAGTTTTGCAAGCCTCTGTTCAATCAGGCTACGCAAAAAATTAAGGATTATTACAGAAATTTTTAGCTATTTTACCCTCTATTACTCCAAAGCCCTTTTTGTTAAGAAAGGGCTTTTTCACGAAATTTAACGTAACTAAAACCACAGGCAGTAACATAAACCGCCAAAAATCCGTAAATTTACCCCATTAATCATTTGTTTATGAAGTCAGCTAATTATATGACATTGTTGGGCATACTTGCCTTGTTGGGTGGTAGTAGTTGGAGTGCGTATGCACAAGAGAAAAATACGCCTACACAAGAAATTGTGATAGACAAAGACAATGATATGTTGGAAGATAAAGACAAGCAACAAGCCCTAAAAGACGTAGAAAACGAAATTGCATTTACAGAAGGTGTAAAATTTTATGTTTTAGAAGAATATTTAAAAGCATTAGAAAAATTTGAAGAATGTTACAAGAATAACAAAGAAAATGCTGCCGTTAATTTCAAGATAGCCGAGTGCCATGTCCGTTTGGGCAAATACGCCAAAGCCATTCCTTATGCCGAAAAAGCCATTAGTTTGCAGCCCAAAAACAAATTTTATTATTGGTTATTGGCAGAAACCCACAAGGCAAAAGAGGACTATAAAGAAGCTATAAAAGTCTATCAAAACTTGCTTGTAGTAATTCCTAACGAAGAAAATATTTACAATGAATTGGCAAGTGCCTATCTCTACATCAACAAGTTTGATGATGCCATTAAAACGTATGATGCAGCCGAAAAACAGTTGGGTGTAAGAGAGTCTATAGTTGCTAACAAACAAAAGATTTATCAGGCAACGAATGACAGCAAAAACGCCATTGTAGAAGGTGAAAAATTGATAAAAGCCTACCCCGAAGAAGCCGATTATTGGTTTGCACAAGTAGAATTATTGTTGGAATACAAACAATATGCAGAAGCCGAACAGGTGCTACAACGGTATTTCAAAAACTTTCCCGAAGACGGTCATGCCCAACTCTTATTGTCTGAAGTGTATGCGGGCAATAATGATTTGGTAAAGCAACGTGAGGTATTGCTCAAAGCCTTTCAAAATCCAAGTTTGGAATTAGACAGCAAAATAAGAGTATTGGCAAATTACTACAAGAACTTGCAAACCACAGAAAAACGCAAAATGGGCTTGGAATTGACCGAAATTCTCTTGAAACAATATGGAGAAAACGGTAAGTTACACCAATTACATGGCGACTTTTTAATAGTAAACAAACAACCCGCAGCAGCTCGTGATGCCTACGCCAAAGCCTTGAAGTATGTAAAAGACAATTTTAAGAACTGGGAAAGGGTCATTACCTTAGATTTTGAGCTAAAAGACTACGCAGCTATGTTGAAACATACTAACGAAGTCGTAGAATTGTACCCTAATCATGGTATTTTTTGGTACTACAACGGCACTGCCCAACTGTTGAACCAACAAAACGAAGAAGCTATTATTTCTTTGGAACAAGCCCGAACTTTTGCAGGAAAAGACCCCGAACTCCTTTTTCAAATATATGCACGTTTGGGAGATGCCTATAACAGCACGAAAGAATACACAAAATCGGATAAATATTTTGACAAAGCATTGGAGTTAAAGCCTACAGATGCTATTGTGTTGAACAATTACAGTTACTTTTTGTCTTTGAGAAAAGAGAAATTAGATATAGCTAAACAGTTGGCTAACAGACTCTTAGAAATTTCACCTAACAACAGTACCTATTTAGACACTTACGGTTGGATATTGTACGTAGCTGGCGACTATGCTAACGCCAAAACGTATTTGGAAAAGGCAGCCCAAAATTCTCAAAATCCAACTATCATAGAACATTACGGAGATGTACTGTTCAAATTAGGACAAACGGCACAAGCCCAAGAACTATGGAAAAAAGCCAAAACCCTATCAGGTAACAATTTAACAGACAAATTGGACAGGAAAATAGCTGAAGGAAAGTTATATGAATAAGCAAAACTACTTAGAATTAACTTTGGCAGTGGATTTAGCCCTGCCAATAGTTTTTTAGTGATTACCACAACAGTTCTGGACGAAACTCAAAGTGCATAGTGTCATAATGATACCATTTCCCACCCCAAATAAACCCATGTTTTTCAAAAATAGCCACAATTTCGTAAGGAATACGGTTTTTGTAAGGTATGCCTTTGTCGTTGGGTTTGCTCCACTGCCAATAATCCGAAAACTTTACGTTAATATCTATAGCTATACCAAAACTGTGCGTACTTAACCGATTCGTCCCTGCTATAGTCCGCCAATAATACGTCCCTGCGGGTTGGTCAAAATAGTGGTGTAGGTGCTTCGGCAATGCCTCCAACTCCGCAGCTACGGCTTGTAGGCGTAAATGTACATTATTAATTGTTGTTACTTTCAAAGGAATATTTACAGATTTGGGTAACCAACGAATTGTAGTTAAGTTTTTTTCTACTTCTTGGGGGCTATTGCCATACATTTTTCTAAAAAACTCCTCGCACCGAATACGCCCTGCCTCATCGTTTACTAAAGGCGGATTTTTTAGCTCTCCTTTTACATAATTTTGGGCTAATTGGTCTTGAATATCCGCCTTACCTAACCGTTTTTCATGCGTTTTTACTTGTTTATCGTCTATCTGCCAAAGACTACCATCTTTCCAGCGTATTTGTGTGCTATCTATCAAGCTAAAATGCTGACTATAAACTTGTTGTAGCTTTTGGAGTCTTTGCAATAGGCTCTGAGAATAGCTGCTATAAGAGGCACAAACAAGGAATAATAGGAGTGGATAAGTAGTTTTTTTTCGCATAGCACAAAGGTTTTGTATAGTGCAAAGTTTGCAGGGCTTACACTATACAAAAATAGAGGTTTGTAAACCCTATGTTACGCAAAAAAGTGTCTTATTTTTTACAAAAAAATATGCCTCCGTACATCTCTTACGTTCTGAGGTGTTTATTTTGTAGTAGCAAGAAAGGTATTGAAAATATTTAATAAAAATTAATCAATAAGTATGTATTTTTGTCAAAAATAATCGTAACTTGCAGCAACAAAACATTATGAAAAACAAACCGTTTTTTGCTTAACTCTCAAAAAAATATTTACATTTACATAACTAAAACAATTTAAACCATCAAATCAGTATGGCAGCAGAAGATAAAGAAAAATTGGACAAACTTAAAATGTTGGAAGTAACCATCGCCAAATTAGACAAGGCGTATGGCAAAGGAACTGTAATGAAATTGAACGAAGGCAAGGTTACAGATATTCCAGCTATTTCTACAGGTTCTTTGGGCTTAGACCTTGCGTTGGGCGTAGGCGGTTTACCAAGAGGTAGAATTATAGAAATCTATGGGCCTGAATCTTCTGGTAAAACAACTCTTACGATGCACTGTATCGCAGAGGCTCAAAAAGCTGGCGGTTTGGCTGCATTCATAGACGCAGAACACGCATTTGACAAGACTTATGCCGAAAAATTGGGCATAGACCTCAATAATCTGTTCGTGGCACAGCCTGATAATGGTGAACAAGCCTTAGATATTGCCGAACACCTTATCCGTTCAAGTGCTATAGATATTTTGGTGATAGACTCTGTGGCAGCCCTTGTACCTAAAGCCGAATTGGAGGGCGAAATGGGCGAAAGCAAAATGGGTTTACAAGCTCGTTTGATGTCCCAAGCCTTGCGTAAATTGGCGGGTAGTATCAACAAAACGAACTGTTGTTGTATCTTCATCAACCAATTACGTGATAAAATCGGGGTGATGTTTGGTAGCCCAGAAACCACTACAGGCGGTAATGCCTTGAAATATTACTCCTCTGTACGTTTGGATATTCGCCGTATTGGTGCTATCAAAGACAACAATGACGAGAACGTAGGCAACCGTACCAGAGTGAAAGTTCAGAAAAACAAGGTAGCTCCACCGTTCAAACAAGTAGAATTTGATATTTTGTATGGTCATGGTATCTCAAAAGCTGGTGAAATTATAGATTTGGCTACGGAGTTGGAGATTGTGAAAAAGTCGGGTTCTTGGTTCTCTTACAATGGCAGCAAGTTAGGACAAGGACGTGATACAGTCAAAAATATTATTAATGACAATCCCGAATTGATGGACGAATTGGAAGCCAAAATCAAGGATTATTACAAAGCAACGGTAGAACAACGCCAAGAAATAGAGGTAGAAGACGAATAAGTGCTTTGATAAGAAATAATGACACCTTTATTACAAAATAAAGGTGTCATTATCTTTTTTACCCTTTACAGTACAACTATATGACTTCTGAATAGGCTTTGTTCAAATAATATGTACCTTTGTAAAAAAAACTTCAATATATTTGGCAAATTCACCTTCAGTTTTCTACCTTTAAATCTAAAATATACGGCAACAATTTAACAACTCGATACAGAATATGAAGAAAAGTCATTGGATTTTTACTTTGGCACTTGTATTTCTCTTTGCCTGTGATTCGTCTTCCGAAGATGACGGTAAGGACAATACAGATACAGGACAGAACAACAATACAACCACTCAAGGCGAAGTAGGACCAGATATTATTGCAGATATCTTGCAGTCTATCCCTTCTCCCTTAGAAATTTCTCAACTTATCAAAGAGGTAAGTACCGAATACAATGTGGCAAACCTCAATGACCACAACAACGTGAACAACTACAAGAGTAGTTTCAGCCAATCACTGAATTTAGGGGTGTATAGTACAGACTTGGGCTATTGTAATTTGTACAATAAGAACCAAGATATTTTAAATTACTTAAATTCTGTAAAAAAATTAGCGAATGATTTGGGGATTGGTCAATATTTTGATTATGAAACTATCAAGAGATTGGCGAATAGTAAAGACAATCTTGATTCGTTGTTAAACATGACGCAGTCGAACTTTGAACGTATCAATAACCACTTAAAAGACGAGAAAAGAGAGTACCAAAGTATTCTTATCTTAGCTGGTGGTTGGGTAGAGGCAGTTCATTTGACGACTATTGTGTACCGCCAAACTAAAGACCAAGTAGGCAAAGGTGGTGCAGATGTTGCAAAGACTCAAGAGAAGTTGGCTAAATTGAAAGAGAAAATAGGTGAGCAAAAACTAACATTAGAACAAATTTTGTTGGTACTTGACATTTACAAGACAAGACAATATTTTGGCGGTTTGATTGAAGACCTCAAACAACTCCAAAAAGTATATGCAAGAGTAGAAATTACAGTAATCCAAAAACCGCCAATTATTAAAGAAGAAGGTGGCGAATTAGTCGTAAAAGATGTTACTGAAAGTAAAGTAAACATCTCTGACCAAGACTTAGAGGCTATTACAAGTTTAATTCAATCTATTCGCAGCAAAATTGTAACAAGTACCATGTCTAATGCAGGTAACTAATTACAATACAACACTTTGTTTTTTACAAAAATCAATTTAGACCACATTTTCGCAATCATTCATAAATTGCTTGTATATGAAGAAATTAATTTTCACTCTTACGCTGTTCTTAATGAGTACAGCACTGTCTTTTGCACAATGTGATGCAGAGGCATACAGTTCAAAATGTTTAAAGGCTTTGGCTCCCGGTTTTACTTTTGTAAAAAGTTACAAAGTAGATGGTAAAAACGGTATTCGTAAAGTTATTGAGTACACTTGTGTATTCAGTAAAGATACGAACTACATGATTCGTATGGCAGGTAAAGACGGTGGGGCTCAAGGTATGATTGTTACATTATATGACTCTCAACGTAATGAGTTGGCTACCAGCCATGTAAACAACAAGTTTTTCCCCGGTTGGACTTACAAGTGTAAAGCTACAGGGATTTACTATTTAAGTTTCTCTTTCAAAGATTCACAAAGCTATTGCGGTGCTGCCGTATTAGGTTTTAGAAGATAATTTTCAGCAAAAAGGCTACCTTGTGTAGCCTTTTTGCTTTATAGGCAGTCTAAATTTCCTATAGTATAAAATTCAAAATACCCATTCTATATCACCTTTGTTTCCTCTCTTACTAGTAATTTATTTTTTACATAGTTTTATTCTTAATTTTTCTTAAAAAATTTATATCATAGCAATTAGTTGCTTATATTCATAGACTATTCGACTCAACTTATTATTCTATGCATATCAACACTACTTTTCTTACTAACTTCTTTTTTTTATTGTTTGTAGTTTTTTCTGTCCATTTACCTCTTTTTGCCCAACAAAACAAGGCAGATAGTTTAGAAAAGGTACTAAAAACTAAATTAGCAGATACAACACGGGTAAATGTGTTGAATCAATTAGCTTTTGCTATTTATTCTATCAACCCTGATAAAAGTAAAAAATATGCAGAAGAAGCCTTAAGTACAGCCACCCGTTTAAGCTACCAAAAAGGCATAGGTTACGCCTATGCGAATATAGGGCAGCACTACCGCCAAAAAGGAGATTTTGTAAAAGCACTGGAGTTTTTGAGCAAGGGTTTAGATGTGTTTGAGAAAATAAATGACTGGGAAGGCAAGGGCAATGCCTTTATTACGATTGGGCTTATCAATGGGCAACAAAGCAACTTTTCAGAAGCTCACGAGTACCACCTCAAATCATTGCGTTTGTATGAAGAACGTAAGGATACAGAAAAAATAGCTGTGGCTCTTAGCAATATTGGTTATACCTACGCCTTACAAAATGAATATAATTTGGCATTGGAATACTACTTTAAATCCTTACCTATTAGTAAATCTATCAATGATACATGGCGAGAAGTTTTGTGTTATACCAATATTGGTATGGCTTACTCTAAGAAGAAAGAATATGATACAGCTTTGTATTACTTCGAGAAGTCAATAGAGTTAGCTAAAAAAATTAATATTCCTGTGGGGCGTACCCAAATAGCTATGGGAGATACGTATTTTGCCAAAAAAGACTACGTATTAGCTCTCCGAACCCTGCACAGTAGTTTAAAAAGTTTTGAAAAGGGGGGGAATAAATACTATATTTCAGAAGTGTCTAATGCTATTGGTAAGGTATATTTGATTAATAATCAATTAGATAGTGCTTTATCTTTTTTCCGAAAGGGCTTGACAGTAGCACAGTTGGTAGGGGCAAAAGCCTTTGCGAGTAAATCGTATGATGGTTTGTCCAAGACCTTTGCCAAACAAGCCCAAATAGATAGTGCCTATCATTACCAAACTCTGTATGCTTCTTTGAAAGATTCTATTTACAATGAAGAGATTTTTAGAAAAACAGCCTTTGCAAAATTTGCATACGATATAGATAAGAAACAAAATGAAATATTAATCTTACAAGAACAGAACCGCAATGAAATTTTAATTCGTAATGCGACCATTATGGTAGTAATTTTGTTGTTAGGAGGTGTTTTTATTATTTATCGGAACAGCCAAAAAATTAGTAAAATCAATAATTTGTTGAATGAACAAAACGTAGAAATTAAGATAAAAAACGAGGAGATTATCGTCCAAAACGAAGAATTACAGCAACAACAAGAAGAAATTTTGGCTCAGAGAGAAGTCATAGCTGCCCAAAATGAGGAGTTAGTACAACAAAATACAAAAATTTCGCAAAGTATATTAGCTGCTCTTACAATACAAAAAGCCATTTTACCTTCGGAAAATAGAATAGGAAAACTATTTACAGAGTATTTTATTTTATTTCGCCCCAAAGACGTAGTATCAGGAGATTTTTATTGGGTAGGCGAAAGAGATACAACGATTGTATTAGCTGCTGCCGACTGTACGGGGCATGGTGTACCTGCTGCATTTATGACTATGATTATCAACACGTTATTAGATAGATTAGTCTTGTTAATGGCTTTGACTACACCTGCCGATATTTTATTAGAACTCCATTTTTCTTTGCAAAGGCTACTCCGCCAAGACGAAACAGGTGATAATAACGGTATGGACGTGGCGTTGGTATTTATTAAAAATATAGCTGCCAATAAAGTACACTTGGATTTTGCAGGAGCAAAAAATGACGCTGTAGTTTATCATGCTGCTACCCAACAAATAGAAGTATTGAAGGCAGATAGAAAATCTATTGGTGGTACACAGAATAAGAAAAAAGAACCTTTTAATTCGCAGCAAAGAGAGGTTTGTAAAGGCAGTGTGTTGTATATGGGCAGTGACGGTTTTGCAGACCAAAACAACCCAAACAGAGAAAGATATAGTAAGCAACGTCTGTTGTTGCGTTTTCAAGAGTTAGCACCTTTGGCACTAAAAAAGCAATACCAAATTTTGGATACAGAAATGACTGAATTTATGCAAAATGAACCACAAAGAGATGATATGTTGCTATTAGGAGTTAAATTATAGAGTGGGATATAATTTTAAGTATAAAAATGTTGTTCATATAGACTTGTGAATGTGTAATTGATTGAATAACTTGATTTAGCCTCTTTTTTTTCAATGAACAACCCAATGAAACTTTACTTTTTAATCAACTGCCTACTTTCTTGGCTATTTCTTGGGCAGGTACTGGCTCAGGAAAGAGGCTACCCTATTATTCGCAATTACAGCCCTAACGAATATGAACAGACTCCACAAGTATTTTCGGCAGTGCAAGCAGCCAACGGTGTCATGTATTTTGGCTTGAATGGCTTGGTCATGCAGTATGACGGCAAAACATGGACAACGCAGCCTATTCCTAACAACTCCTCTATTTATTCGCTGGCTTTTGACCACAAAGGAACATTGTTTGTAGGGGCTACAGGTGATTTTGGTTATTTGCAACAAGCCGAAAATGGTAAATTGAGCTACAAAAGTTTACATCATTTATTGCCAAACCCTGCATTTAAATACACTTCTACATGGCAAACAGTGGCTTTAAAAGACGAAGTATTTTTTAGGACTTTTGAAGGGCTATTCAAATATACGCCAACACCTACCCCAAAAGTAACTTTGTACGAAGCCCCTAAAAACTCTTTTTTTGGTGGTATCATTGCAGATACAGTTCACCAAAAAATATATGCTTACCAACAACACAGAGGATTGGTTTTACTGGAAAAAGACAGTTTGGTAACTGTACCAGAAGGAGATTTTTTTATAGACAAGGAATTTTATGCGGGCATACAATACCATGCAGATACGTTGTTAGTTGTTACTCGAAATCATGGTTTGTACTTGTTTCCTACCCAAAAGCCTTGTAAACCCATTCCGTTTATAGTAGAAGGAACGGATTTTTTTGATAATAATTCTATCTATTTTGCTAAACTATTGCCTCAACAACGCATGGCTTTTGGTAGTATTCGCAAAGGTGTATTGATTATAGACCACAACAAACAAGTTTTGCAGGAACTCAATGAAAATTCGTTGCTACAAAACAACTACACACGCAATTTATATGTGGATAATAACGGTTATTTGTGGATAACTCTTAATCAAGGTATTGCACGTTTTGATGGCTTGTTAGACTTGACGTATTGGAACAAACAAACGGGCATTCGAGATATTGTAGAAACAGTGTGCCGTTACAAAGGTGTGATGTATGTAGGTACACACCAAACGGCTTATGCTTTATTGGGCAATGAAATACGACATATAGACGGGCTACCTTCAGGGCAAATTTGGCAACTCTTGGCGTATCAATTTGACAATCAATCACATCTGTTAGCAGCTACCGCCAAAGGTATTTATGAAATCAAAGATTTTAAAGCCTTACCTATCTCTAAAATTTATACGAATGCAGCCAATAAAATCTATGTTTCTCATAAAAATCCACGTAGAATTTATAGCACAGACAACCAAAAGTTAGTGAGTTTTTTGTATGAAAATGGGCAGTGGAAAGAAGAAGGGATTTGGTTTGACCTCAAAAAAGACATTCGGGGTATTGCAGAAGCAGTAGATGGTACGGTTTGGCTGGGAACTTTTAGGCAGGGGCTTGTTCATGTCATACCGAACAATGATGATGTTACACAACCTCGCAAAATTACTTTGTACCAAATCGAAGATGGCTTACCTTCTTTAAAAGACTTGATGCCGTTGAGGATAAAGGACAAAATGTTGTTTGGTACGGAGTTCGGTTTGTACCAATTCAATGAAAAAACAGCAAAGTTTGAGGTGTTTGATAGCCTAAACCAATATTTGAACAATAAAAGACAAACTATTTTTAGCATACAAGAAATGCCTGATGGTAAAATTTGGGTATTGCCTTTGTACAATCAACAACACGATATTGGCTATTTGCAACCTACCTCTAACGGTAAATACCAATGGATTTATCAAGCATTGCGGCGTATTCCTACAATGATGTTACGGTGTTTATATGTGGAAGAAAGTGGTTTGGTGTGGTTAGGAGGCAGCGAAGGTTTGTATCGGTATGATAGCCAAAAAGATTTACATAATTATCAGAAAAAGTACAATACTTTTATCCGCAAAGTAACATTAGAAGAAGACAGTGTAGTTTTTGAAGGGAATTATCCGATTAAAGAAAACTTTAATTTACAAAATATTGATTATCAATATAATACTATTGCATTTGATTATTCCTTACCTTTTACGGAAGGAGAACAAAGAACTGTTTACAGTCATTATTTAGACGGTTTTGACAAACATTGGTCTGAGTGGTCGCATGAAACCCGCAAAGAATATACAAATTTGAAAGAAGGTAATTATACTTTCTGGGTAAAAGCCAAAAATATTTATGGGCAGGAGAGTAGCCCTACGCAGTTTCGTTTTTCTATTCAAACACCCTATTATCGGACTTGGTGGGCGTATAGTTTATATGCAATAGGTGTAGTATTGGTCATATTTTTAGTGGCTAAACTGAATGCGTGGCGAATAGAGAAAGAAAATGATAAATTGGAGGAGTTGGTACGGCAAAGAACAGAGGAAATTTCGCAACAAAAAGAGGAAATTTTACAACAATCACAGTTTTTACAAACAGCTCACGATGAAATATCTATCAAAAATCAAGAGTTGAGTTTGCAAAAAGAGGAAATAGAAACACAAGCCGAAAACCTCCGCCAAGCCAATTTACAAATTCAGGAAACCTACGAAAACATCAAACTATTGAATGAAATAGGGCAAGAAATTATAGCCGTTTTGGACATGAAACTGTTGGAAACAACTATTTACCAACAAGTTAATGCCTTAATGCCTGCACATTCTTTTGGTATTGGTGTGTTTAATGTTACAGGTAACTGTTTAGATTTTAACGGTTCGGTGGAAAAAGATAAGCTATTGCCTTACCATTTCGAGAAATTAGACAATCCAAATTCTTTGGCTGCCTATTGTTTTAACTACCGTAAACCCTTGCTTATCAATAATGTAGCTACGGAAGTACATCAATACGTGCCAACAATTCATTTGGTTGGAGCAGCAGAACATGGCGAATTGCCCCAGTCTTTAATTTATGTGCCGTTGCTGTTGCATGGCAAGGCTGTTGGCGTAATTACAGCACAGAGTTTTAGCCGAAATGCCTATTCCGAAAAAGACATTACCTTGTTGGCAACCTTAGCCTCTTACATTGTCATTGCCTTAGACAATGCCAAAGCCTATAAGTTGATTAAACTCAAAAATGACCAAATTACGGACAGCATACGGTACGCAGAAACGATACAAAATGCCTTTTTGCCTACTGATAAACTGTTTTCGCAGGTTTTTAAAGACTATTTTGTGTTGTCTTACCCCAAAGATATTGTTTCAGGAGATTTTTATTGGTTAGCACAAAGCCAGCAACAGCAACGCACCTACAACTTTTTGGCGGTGGTAGATTGCACAGGGCATGGCGTACCGGGTGCGTTGATGTCTATGATTGGTAATACGCTGTTGAATGAAATTGTGCATCAAAAGGGCATTGTTCACCCACAACAGATTTTGCAGCAGTTAGACAGCACCATTCAGGCGTATTTGCAACAAAACGAAACGGAAAATACAGACGGTATGGACATTGTTTTGTGCAGGTTCGAGCAGCACGCCACCCATACAGAAGTGGTGTACGCAGGGGCAAAAAGACCTTTATACCTTGTGCAAGAGGGTGTTTTCAAGGAAGTAAAAGCTACTCGGTATTCTATTGGTGGCACGTCTATTAAACAGAAAACTTTTGAAGAAACTTGCTTGGTATTGCCACCTCAAAGTATGTTGTATTTGTGTTCAGACGGTTTTACAGACCAAAACAATGTGGCAAGACACAGGTTTTCGGTAGCACGCCTCTCCGAAATTGTGCTTGCCAATGCCCATTTATCGTGTGAAACACAAGCCGAATTGCTCAAAAATGCCTTTTTTGAGTTCAAAGCCCACACAGAACAGAGAGATGATGTTACGTTGATAGGGGTGCGGGTGTAGTGGTAGGAAATTATGTTTGTGTAATTGATGGTGTAGTTCACTTGTTATGTATATAAAATGACGATTTCCTATACATGACAAGTGAGATATGTATAGGAAACCGCCATTTCATATACATATTGAGTCTGGTATTTTACAGAAAACCAATGTTATTTTTCAATACAATGTATTTTTAACCTGAAAACCGCAAATCTATGTCCTAAAAAGATGGGTAAAAATTTGTAGTTGGTTTATTATAGTTTTTTGGTTAAAGTTGAATGTCATTTCTTATCTGTATTCAGTTTTTTAAGGCTGTCAAAACTATCTTTACATTTTTGAATTTCCGAAATAAACATATTATTTTGTTTAGTTAGGCTCTCTACTTTAATTTCAAGGTCATACTTAGATTTTTCATATTTTGTTGCACCAATATCTTTTGCTACATTATATTGGTATTGCAGATATGCTAGAACTAATGCAATAATAGTTAAACCCGTCGCATTTTGTTTTAACTTATCCCAAGTAGTTTTAGGTATCTTTTTTTCTAACTCTACTTTCTCATCTGTAAGTTTGGCTATTTTTTGATTAGCTTCATCTGTCTGATTTTTATGCTTTTCATTGATTTGATTTATTTTCAACTCGTAAGTTTCTTTTTGTTTTTGGGCTTCTTTATTAAGCAATTCAATTTTTTGATTTGCTGTTTCTAATTGTTCAGTAAGTTTTTTGGTTATTTTATTTTCCTCTAAATCATCTCGAATAATACTTTCAATATAACCTGATATTAGCTTATCTGCCTGATTTCGCCAATAAACTAAATGCTCTTCTTGCTTTCTAATTCTTTTTGCAAGAATATCCTCATTATGTATATTGCCTGTACTTTCTGATGCTAGATTTAACTTCTCTATCTCTTTTTTCTTTTCTTCAAAAGAAGATACAAATAATCCTTGCAGAATAGCACAAGTGTTATTTTTCCAATTTTCAACACGACTGTAAGCATCTCTGTTCCAGTTTTCTGTAACAGATAGTTTAACAAAATCATCTTTATGAAGTTCGTTTTTAAGGTCTGTAAGAATTTGAATTGCTTTATCTTTTTCCATTATTTTAGACTTGTTTTAGTGAAAATTGAATACCGTTTGGTTGTGGTAAAAAATATATGATTTGACAATCAATAAATTACAAGTAATTTTTCAACTATTCATAAACTTTGCATATAATTTTTTAGTGCCGTTAGGCACGAAATATTTATAGAAAACTAACCCACACAATACCAAAGTTCCGTAGGAACGAAACCTTTATTCAATCCATTCAAATAAATATTTTTCATCATATTCAATCTGAAAATTCTTTAAAAATATCAAGTATTCTTCTTTAAATGATTTAGTAGCATGATGATTTTCTTGGTTATCAATGTATTTTACCACTGCGTCAAGTTGCGAATGTGAGCAAGAAAAAGCACCATATCCTTCTTGCCAACTAAATTTACCTTTTACAAACTTCTTTTCGTTTATAAACCTACTCGAATTTGATTTTATATCTTTTACTAATTCAGACAAAGCCATAGAAGGTTTCAAACCAATTAAAATATGAATGTGGTCTGCAACGCCATTTATAGCTATTAACTTTTGATTATTATTCGTACAAATCCCCGTAATATATTTGTAAAGCTCATCTTTCCAAGATTTGCTGATTAGGCTTTCTCTGCCTTTGACAGCAAAAACAAGTTGTATATAAATTTGTGAAAATGTATTTGCCATAGTGTAATTATTTCGTTCCTACGGAACTTTAATGCAAGTTATAAATTCATTTCTATAACTATTTCGTGCCTACGGCACTATTAAATATTTTTAAATATAAATGTAAAATATTATTTAGAAAACTCTACTTCATATTTCATTCTACCCTACCTATTTCCCCGCAATATAATAAAAAACACAAAACCTCCAAATATTCCTATATCGGATCCACATTCACCGCCACCTCTATCTGCTTATACGTTTTGTCTGCCAATACGATTTGTATCTCATTGCTTATCATCTTTTTAACTTCTTTCAGGTTAATTTTGTCCCTTTCCAGTTTCAGGTAGATGACCTTCAAGTATTGGTTGCGGATACGGTCTATAATCGGCGAGTCGGGACCAAAAACACGCAAACTGCCCAGTTTTTGCTTCAAATTCTCCGCCATTTGTTCGGCTACCTGCGTTACCAAATTCGAATTTTCATGTTTTAAGGTCAGTTCTATCATACGGCTAAACGGCGGATAGAAGTACGCCTTTCTTTCTTTTATTTCAGTTTCGTAAAAATCCTTATAGTCATTGTCCAAAACTTTTTTAAACAAAGGGTGTGTAGGATTATTTGTTTGTATCATTACCAGTCCTCTTTTGCCTTTTCGTCCTGCACGTCCCGCCACCTGCGTTAGTAGCTGAAATGTTCTTTCGTGAGAACGAAAATCGGGGAAATGCAACATTCTATCCACATCAAACACCCCCACCAAGCTCACATGGTCAAAATCCAAGCCCTTCGTAACCATCTGCGTACCCACCAAAATATCTATGGCTTTGTTCGCAAAGTCCTGAATAATAGTCTGATAGCTTAGCTTAGACCTTGTAGTGTCCAAATCCATGCGTTGAATACGTGCCTCTGGCAGTAGGGCGGTGAGCTGCTCCTCTATTTTCTCCGTACCAAAACCAATCGTCTTAATGTTGGTAGAACCACACACGCCACAGCTTTTAGGCGGTGGCATTTTGTAACCGCAATAATGACAAGACAATTCATTAGAAGACAAGTGGTACGTCAAACTCACCGAACAGTTTTCGCAAGACGGTATCATGCCACACTCCTCACAGCTTAGTTGCGGTGCGTAACCCCTGCGGTTTTGGAACAAAATTACCTGTTGGCTTTGGTGCAAAACCTTCTGTACTTCGTCCACCAAAGTTGCCGAAAAGTCGCCTTTCATGCGTTTAGACTGTTTTTCTATTTTGGTGTTAATCAACTGAATCGTAGGCAGTTGGGCATCTCCGTACCGTTTGTTGGCAGTTACAAGGGCATACTTGCCTTGTTGGGCTTGGTAGTAACTTTCCAAAGAAGGCGTAGCCGACCCCAACAACACCTTACATTGGTGCAAATTAGACGTTACCAATGCCAAATCTCTGGCATTATAGCGAGGCGTAGGGTCGTGTTGCTTATAAGACGAGTCGTGTTCTTCATCTACAATAATTAGCCCTAAGTTATTGAAAGGCAGGAAGATAGACGACCTCACACCCACAACCAACTGAAAATGCCCGTTCAAAATTCCCTTCCAAACTTCCACTCTTTCATTGTCCGAAAATTTGGAATGGTACACACCCATTTTATCTCCAAAAACTTTCTTCAAACGGATCACAATTTGCGTAGTCAAGGCTATTTCGGGCAATAGGAATAACACTTGTGAGCCACTTTCCAATACTTTTTGGATTAAAGAAATGTAAATTTCCGTTTTTCCGCTGCCCGTTACACCGTGCAACAAAACAGTGTCTTTGTTTTGGAAATGTTGTAGAATTTCTCTTTCTTTTTCTATCTGATAATCAGTGAGTTGTATTGTCTGCAAGGCTTGTGTTGAGAGTTCTGCAAAACGAGAAACTACCTCCTCAAACTGTTCCAACACACCGTTTTTGATAAGTGTATTCATAGCAGAATCCGAAATGCCACTTAACAAAAACTGGCTTTTTTGCACCCCAAACTGGTTTCTTTCGTGCAGTTCGTGAATAGGCACTACCGCCAAATATTTGAGGATAACGTCTTGTTGTTTAGGCTTTTTTTGTAACTCATGAAACAGTCTTTCTATATTGTACGGCTGCGTGTAGTCTGCCACCAACCGAATTTTATTGACTGTTTTCGGCTTGTATTTATCTTTGAGTTCTTCGTAAATCAATATCACTTCTTTGCGAAGCAGAGATTTGAGCAAATTGTAAATGTTTTGCAGATTGACCAAAGCCGAAATGTCATCAAAGGTCAAACTCTGTTTTTCGTGCAGTGCATCTACAATTTTCTGTTCTTTTTCCGATAATTCAATATCTTTTTTATCCGAAAATTCATAATCGGGGTGCAACTGCACACTCGACTGCGAACTTAGTTTTAGTCCTGCGGGCAAAGCCACATTCATCACTTCGCCTGTCGTACATACGTAGTATTCGGCTGTCCACTGCCACAAAGCCAACTGTTTTTCACTCACTACGGGGGCATCGTCCATAAGTTCCAAAATGTACTTAGCTTGGTAGTTGGCGGGTGGCGTTTCGTGAATTTTCATCACCAATGCCGTTAGTACACGCCTCTGCCCAAACTGTACCACCACCCTACAGCCTACTTGTATCAGTTCATTGAGTTCGAGAGGCACTCTGTACGTAAAAAGTTGGGGCAATGGAATAGGCAGCAACACATCTGCAAACAATGTGAGCCTTTCCTGAAAATCTGGCGTATCGTTGAGGGTAAGCATGGCAGTTATCGGAACTAAATCAATCTCTATTGACAAATATACTGCTTTTGTCCGTAAAAGAAGTATGGTGATGGGCAGAAATAAATTTTTATGTAGGCTATAAAAAGTAGTTCTTACATTGTTTCCATAGGATAGGGTTTGCAAACCCTATCCTATGGAAAGTAAACGACTCAAACACTTTCTCTGTTTTTAGCCATGAAATTGCCAGAAGGCAACTTTCCTATTTTTTTGGCTTAAATGTATATCTTTGCAAACTAATCTTTTCTAACATGAATACATATTTTAGGGTCTTGTCTTACGCCAAAAGTTACAACTTCTTGCCTATTTATATACTTTGCGTATTGCTGTCTATTATTTTCAGCACAGTTAATTTTACTATGTTGATACCTCTTTTGCAGGTCTTGTTCGAAACCATACCCACAGACCTCCAAAAATATGCAGTTTATCCTTCGTTTTCTTTGAGCATAGAGTACCTCAAAGACCTTTTCAACTACTATTTTGCCTTTATGATTACGAATTACGGCAAGATGTCGGCTTTGCAATACGTTTGTGGTATTCTTTGTGTCATTACCATTGTTGCCAATATTTTTAGGTATTTAGCCAATAACATTATAAACAGAGTCAAAGTAGCTATTGTGAGTAATTTGCGTTACCAACTCTACCAACATATTAACGAATTGCACTACGCCTATTTTACAAATGAACGGAAAGGGGATTTGGTGGCTCGTATGACCGTAGATATTCAAGAGGTAGAATGGTCTTTGGTGAATAGTATTAAACAAGTATTTATAGAACCCCTAAAAATTGTTACCTATTTTGCTTTGTTGCTTTATACTTCTTGGGAACTTACCCTGTTTTCTATCATCTTTTTGCCTATTTCTGGGGCTATTATTAGTCAAATTTCCCAAAAATTGAAGAAAGATAGCAAAGAAACACAGCATTTGATGGGGCATTTGTTGGGAATTGTAGAAGAAACTTTGTTTGGTTTAAAAATTATTCGTGCTTTTAATGCGAATAATTATATAGGCAAAAAGTTTTATGACGTAAACCAACGGTATAGTGATGTTTCTTTGTCTATCGAAAACCGCAAAGAAATGGCAAGCCCTGTTTCAGAAGTAATGAGTGTTTTTGTGGTTATAGGTTTGTTGTTGTACGGTGGTTCTATGGTAGTGCGTGGCGATGCCGACCTCAAAGCTCCGCAATTTATGACCTATATACTTATTTTTTCGCAAATTTTGCAACCTGCCAAGTTTATTGCAGGGCTTTTCAGCACCATTCCAAAGGGAGTAGCCTCTGCCCAACGAGTTTTTGCGGTGTTAGATACTGTTCCAGCCATTCAGGACAAACCACAAAGTAAAAGTTTAACGGAGTTTAAAGATAAAATCTCTTTCCAAAACGTAACGTTTAGTTATGGCGACAAAACAGTTCTTAAAAACTTGTCGTTTGATATACCCAAAGGCAAAACTATAGCTTTGGTGGGAGCTTCGGGTGGCGGAAAATCTACGATTGCCGATTTAATCCCCCGTTTTTATGATGTAGAAAAAGGCGAAATTTTGATAGATGGCGAATCTATACGCAATTTTACGCAAACTTCTTTGAGAAATTTAATGGGGGTTGTAACACAAGACTCTATTTTGTTTAACGATACAATTTACAATAACATAGCTTTTGGCGTAAACAATACCACACAAACCCAAATAGAAGAAGCAGCCAAGATAGCCAATGCACACGAGTTTATTGTCAAAACAGAACTAAGTTACCAAACACCCATAGGCGACAGAGGCGTAAAACTTTCAGGTGGACAACGTCAACGACTAAGCATAGCAAGGGCAGTCTTAAAGAATCCACCTATCTTGATTTTGGACGAGGCAACTTCTGCCTTAGACACCGAATCCGAAAAATTGGTACAAGAAGCCCTGACTAATTTGATGCAAAACCGTACTGTTTTGGTCATTGCACACCGCCTTAGCACCATACAACACGCAGACGAGATTTTGGTACTGAAAGAAGGCGAAATTATAGAAAGAGGCACACACGACCAACTTTTAGAAAATAGTGGTGTGTATAAGAAGTTGATAGAAATGCAAGGCTACTAATTGCCAATATGAGGTATTCCAAGGATGAATTGGCGGCGGTGAAAGCAAAACAAGGTATTACAAAATCTTACAGATGTAATAGGCAAACAAGCTAGTACAAACACAACTGCGAAATAATATTACGTTATGAGAAGAAGGTTCTTAGTTTTACCTTAATCTAACTTGTAAAATGCCGTACCGTAGCATTGGAGAGGGTTTTATGTAATTATTCATCAACTCTACTATCTATTTGAAATTACTGATTTATCTTGCAGATGTCTTTTAAAAGCACTTATCTATTTTATGAATAAAAAAATTGTTTTAGCAGCTATTTTACTTGTTTTCTTGGGACTTATTGTTGTTTATTTTCAACGTGGCGGGGGTGTAAAACCCAATCTCTATAAAGTCCAAACCGCAGCTTTTTACATAGCAGGCACTTCCTATGAAGGAAAATCTACGGACAAAAACTTACAGGCTATCACTCGCCAAGCACACAAATACTTAGAAAACAAGCAACTGAAAGGTATTTTGAGCATTATTTATGAAGGCAACCCAGATGCCAACAAACCCGTCAAGGCAACAGTAGGCGTAATTGTAGAGGATACCGCAGGTTTACAATTACCAAAAGACTACAAATTACGGTTGTTCCCTGCCATGAGAACCGTAAGAGCCGAAACCAAAGCCCATGTGTCCGTAACCCCTAATGCCGACAAAATCAATGAAGAACTACGAGATTTTGCACGCAAAAGTGGTTTGCAAATAGACACTTTATACATAGAAAGGTACTACAACGAAGAACACACCGCAGCAGACATCAAAGTAAAAGACTTTTAGTTAAATTTTTTTGAAAAAAAATCTGTTATGGTTTGCAAATTCCAAAAAAGTCCCTACCTTTGCAACGCAATTCAACGCAAATGTTTTCGTAGCTTAATGGATTAGAGCATCTGACTACGGATCAGAAGGTTGCAGGTTCGAGTCCTGCCGAGAACACAAAAACTTCTTGAATTAATTTTCAAGAAGTTTTTTATTTTTTATAGCTCATTGTATTCTCTTAATAAAAATGTTTAACACCAACTTTTGTAAACCAATAGGGTGTTAAACATTTTTCATTTCAATATTACATTTCAGGATTCCAAGCCTCCTCCCACTTCATACTCCGTTTAATGGCTTCTTGCCAGCCTTTGTATAGTTTTTTGCGTTTTTCTTCGGGCATATTAGGCGTAAAAGTTTTGTCTAATGCCCATAACTTGGTAACATCTTCTTTCTTCCACAAACCAATGCCAATACCTGCCAAAAATGCTGCTCCTCTGGCGGTGCTTTCTATCACTTCGGGGCGTTGCACCTCTACACCCAAAATATCTGCCTGAAATTGCATCAACAAATTATTGGCGGTAGCTCCCCCATCTACCCGCAAACTCTTAATGGCAATACCTGTTTCTTGCTGCATAGCCTCCAAAACGTCTTTGGTTTGGTAGGCTAAGGCATCTAAAGTAGCTCGTATGAAATGGTTGTGTGTAGTGCCTCTGGTGAGTCCAAAAACAGCTCCACGTGCATACATATCCCAATATGGTGCACCCAAGCCACTAAACGCAGGGACAATATACACGCCTCCTGAATCTGCCACTTTGCTTGCAAAATATTCAGAATCTTTGGCTTCGTCTATCATCTTCAAGCCGTCCCGTAGCCACTGAATAGCTGCCCCTGCTATGAAAACACTGCCCTCCATAGCATATTCTATTTTGTCGTCAATGCCCCATGCAATAGAACTTACCATGCCTTTTTGCGACTGTACCAACTGCGAACCTGTGTTTTTAAGCATGAAACAACCTGTTCCATAAGTATTTTTAACCATACCTGCCTGCAAACACGCCTGCCCAAACAAGGCTGCTTGTTGGTCGCCTGCCACGCCTGTAATCGGAATTTCTACGCCATCAAATAGTTTTCTGTCTGTTTTTTCATAAAAGCCACTTGAATTGCGGACTTCGGGCAGCATATTTCTTGGAATGTCCAATGTGTCCAAAATAGTATTGTCCCAATCTAACTTTGTGATATTGTACAACAAAGTACGTGAGGCATTGGAGTAGTCTGTGGCGTGTAGCCAACCGCCTGTCAATTTCCAAATCAACCAACTGTCTATAGTGCCAAACAGTAAATTGCCAGCTTCGGCTTGTTTGCGGGCATTGGGTATCGTGTCCAAAATCCATTTGAGTTTTGTCCCCGAAAAGTAGGCATCTATGACCAAGCCTGTAGTTTTGCGGACATGCTGCTCGAAATTGGGCTGAAAACGCAGTTTATCGCAAATGGCTGCGGTTCTGCGGTCTTGCCAAACTATGGCTTTGCAGACAGGCTCACCCGTATTTCTGTCCCAAACTACTGTCGTTTCTCGTTGGTTCGTGATGCCTATGGCTGCAATGTCCGTAAATTTGAGTTGGGCTTTTTGCACAACTTGGCGAATCATGTCATACTGTATGTTCCAGATTTCGTTGGCATCATGCTCTACCCAACCTAATTGTGGATAATATTGTGTAAATTCTTTTTGGGCAATGCTTTTGATAAAGCCTTTTTCATCAAAAATAATAGCCCGACAACTCGTTGTGCCTTGGTCTATGGTGAGAATATATTTCATGGTAGTTTGAAAGACAAAATTTTATGGTTCAATGACTATTAAGGGCTGTAGCATAGACTTTAGTCCAATGCTGTTCAGCTAAGAACAGTGGTTTTTAGTTGGGGCTGCCTAAGTGCCGTAGGCACGATATATTTATAGTAATGCCATTCTCTCCTCCTTCAAAGTGCCGTAGGCACGATATATTTCGTGCCTACGGCACTTTGAAGGATTTGGGGCTTGCTTTTACTATAAATATTGCAGTCCTACGGACTTAAAAAAAATAAATAATTGATTATTAAATAATTATAGATAATTTATTTTTGCTTTCCTATTTAATAAGATTAGACTTTAGTCTGTGAATTAATTATTTGATTATCAATATATTAAAGGCACAGACTAGGCATCCCCGACTAAAGTCTATGCTACAAAATCTTAATAACTTCTAATTAAAGAAAAAAAACTTTTATTGCCAACTACTTTGAAGGCGAATAATCTTTTTCTGCTACAACTTATTTGCTTGTAACTCCGCAAGGGACTACAACCATTGTGGAGTTGGTTTTTTATTACCACTAAATAGTTCTTTTCTAAACAAACTTTTTAATATGTAATTGGGTTGTTTATCAAAATCTAATCATTGTTCATTATGTTAAGTTCTCCAAAATATAATGTAGATAAACTCTACGCTGCACATTTGTACGTTTATACAGAGGCAAGTCCTAATCCCAACTCTATGAAGTTTGTCTTGAACAGAATGTTGTCTAAAGACGAAAACTTTTTGAGAGATTACACCACCGTAGAAAGTGCCGAGGATTCACCTTTAGCACAAGAAATATTGCAGTTTCCGTTTGTAGAAAGAGTTTTTATGACCAAAAACTTCATTACGATTACTAAACAAGAGCAAATTCCTTGGGAAGATATTGTAACTGGCATGAAAACGTATTTGAAAGAATACTTTGAGGCAAACAAAGTAGTGATTTTGGGCGAAGACGAAGAAGACGAATTTGGCAAGCCGATTAGCAAAAATATCATTGACACCACAGATACAGAAACTATCAAGCAAATCAAAGGGATTTTAGACGAGTACATTCGCCCTGCCGTAGAAGGTGATGGCGGTGCTATTAGTTTCAGTTCTTTTGACGAAACTGAAGGCGTATTGAAAGTAACTTTACAAGGTTCTTGCAGTGGTTGCCCTTCTTCTACGGTTACGCTGAAGGCTGGGATAGAAAACTTGTTTAAACGCATGATGCCCGACAAAGTGAAAACGGTAGAGTCTGTGGCGGGGTAAGTGCTAAAGCACAATTATTAATTAGTAAATTTTAAATTAAAAAATAGAATTTATGAATAATTCCATAAAACCCTCTCCAAATGGACAGTGCGACGTTTCGCAGGGTAGGGTGAAGTAACAACAAAAAATTATTCATAAACTCTATTGACCTAAAACAATTCTTAACCCTCGGCAGATTTTTTAAGCACTGCCGAGGGTTAATTTTATACCAAATTTTTTAAATCCTCACCCCCAACACCAAAATATCATCTGTTTGCGGATTATCTCCTTGCCAATTACGTTTACTTGCCAATATAATATCTTTTTGTAAATGAAAGGCGTAAGGTTGCACATTAGACAGTAAATCACGCCATTGCGTAATCATAAATTTGCGGTTACGTTCTCCGCCAAATTGGTCTTGGAAACCATCAGAAGTAATATAAAAAGTTTCGCCTTCATTAAACTGAATCGTATGCTCGTCATAATGTAGCGTAACTACTTGTATATCACTGCCTATAGATTGGCGGTTAGGCTTAATCGTCTGAATCACACCATCTTTGAAGTAATACAAAGGAATTTTTGCCCCTGCATACACTAATTTTTTGGTGTGTATATTGTACGTACATAAAGCCAAATCAACGCCTTGATGTTGGAAAGATTGTGCTTGGCGAAACACCTGCACAAACCTACGGTGCAGTTCTTCTAACCAAAAAGCAGGAGATTTACTTGGAAATTCTTTGAGAATATCTACCAATAAACCATTGCAAGTAATTGTAAGAAAGGCAGCAGGTACGCCATGCCCCGTACAGTCGCCTAAGGCAAATACAATTTGGCTTTTGTCTGTGGTATTGGGTAAATATTCAAACCAACAAAAGTCACCAGACACCACATCTCTTGGCAAATTAACGGTAAAAGATTCTTTAAAAGCACTTAGTTCAGGCACACTTACAGGCAGCAAAGCCTCTTGAATACTCTTGGCTGCGTGTAAACTCTCGACTAGGTTGCGGTTTTGAGCCTCTATAATATCTCGTTGTGCTGTTATTTCTTGTGATTTTTTCTGTAATTCTTGGTTAGTTTCTCTTAAATTTTTGCTGTACCTATTTTTGTATTGATAACGATTATATAAACCAAATAACAACAAAATAGCCCCTACAACCGCAGCAAATAGCACATAGAGTTGTAATTCTTTATTTTGGTTTTGTGTTTCTAACAATAAAATTGTTTGGCGTTTCTTTTCGTTTTGGTACTTTGCCTCCAAAGAAGTAACATTTTGGCGACTGTTTTTGTCTGCCAAACTATCTTCTATTTTTTTGTATAATTTATGGTAAGATAAAGCTTTTGCGTAATTACCTGATGCCTCATAAATTTGGCTACATAAGCCGTAACTATTCCGCAAAAGAGGCAAAGATTGAATTTCAGTAGCTACTCTAATGGCTTCTTCTTGTGAAACTATGGCTTTGTCGTATTCTTTCATTAACAAATAGGCTTTGGACATATTCACCGCCGCCGCCGCAATACCTACTTTGTTACCTGTTTTTTCGCAAATAGCCCTACTTTCTTTGATATACTCTATGGCTTTGGCTGCATCTCCCATACGGTAATACAAATCTCCTAAGTTTACTAATGGCTTGTATATCAACTCATTGTCTTTCATCTCTTTGCCCAACTGCAAAGCCTCATTGAATTTTCTGAAAGCAAGGTCATATTCTTGTAAATTTGAATACGCCAAGCCCGACAAGTTGAGGGCAGCCGATAAACCTGAATGATTATTGAGTTCTTTCCAAATAGCTTCTTCTCTTTTGGCAAAATCTACGGCTTCCTTAAATTCTTTCACAAACAAATGTGTTACACCCACTTTGTGCAATACATCTGCCTCCATGTGTTTGTCCTCTAATTTATCGGCTAATAACAAGGCATTGAGGAAATGTTCTAAGGCACGTTTAGAATTGCCTTTGTTGCGGTGTGTAACGCCAGCGTTGATGTAGGCAATGGCTAATTGGGTTTCTGAACCGTCTTTTTCGGCAGTAGTAATGGCTTGATTAGCATAAAATAAAGACGAATCTGCATCAATATTGCGGTAGAGTTCCGATAATTGATTTTGTATATTAATGGCTTGATTACTGTTTGCTTTTGCCAATAGTTTTTTAAGACTATCTGTCTGCGTTACTTGGGCTGCTAATGGAAAGGCTATGCACCAATATAAGAGTACACAAAGGCGTAAACAGTTCATTGAGAAAGTAGATTATTGAATTGATTTTTGTTGCTCTTAGATAAGTTACACAAAAATATTGCTACTTGTGTAGTTGATACCTAAAATAATTTTTCCTGAATAGAGTTTATGAATAATTCCTTAAAACCCTCCCCAGCAGGGGAGGGAAGGGTGGGGCTATAGCAAAAAAAATTATTCATAAACTCTAATGACTGTAAAATTACAAAAACTAATCCACTAAACTGATTTTGGCATATAAAAATAAGTTTAATACTGTTCAATGACCACAGAAGGACGTTTTTTAAGATTAATTCGGTAACTTAACGTAACAGAAAAACTTAGCCTTGCGGGACTTTCTGTATTGCCAAATCCCGGTATTTCGTTGGCTCTAAGTATTACCCCACTTTGTTTGTAATTGGGCAAAGGTTTTGTAATAGGGTCATCTAAGGGTGGAATAAGGTCATAAATTGTAGTTGTAAAAGATGTATTTAAGGGTTTCTCTTCGCCATAAATGCCATTGAGTAATTGAATACGAACCGTAGTACCCACAAAAATATCTCTCCAAATATTCACTTTCAAGCCCCCCACCAACTCAAACCAATCTGCGGATAACCCACTTGCTTCCATTAAACCTGTCGTGATTTCGCTGTCTGCAATTTTTACATTCCATAGAGAGTCTTCTATTAAACCATATTGTAAGTTATGATTAAAAAAACTTCGTCCATACCGTACACCCGCCACCAAAGCCTCATCATTAAAATATTTTCGCATGAAATTATATTCTACACCTACCCGAAAATAGCCTCCACTGACATCATACTGAAACGCATTAGCAGGAATAAGCCGTAAGGCTTGTGCAGCTTTGGTGCTTAATTCTACAAAAGGAGCAGCCGATGAATAACCAAATTCACCAATTAAAAACCATTTATTCCCCCTAAAACTCATTTCTATATTTCCATCATAAGATTTATTTTGAGTGTAATAACTCACAGGTGTTTTACTTGCAATACCTTTTAACCAAAATGCACCATCTACTCCAAAACGTACAGATTCTGGTTGATAAAACGGCGTAAGTACCGTATCTGCCAAAACTAAGGCTTTAAGAGAATCTTGTAAGGTTTTTTGGCGAGTTTTTTCTGCTAATTGTTTTTTGAGTAAGGTAAGGCTGTCGTACTCTGCCAACAATTTATTGAGCTTACGGTCTGTGGAGTCTATGACTTTTACCTTTTTTTTCCACTTCAAAAACAAAAATTTTTTATAGGTATAAGTAGGCGTTGTTTGTGTTTTTATAGAGTCTTGTGCATATACTTTGGGTTGTAAAACGAACAAAACGAATAATATCATAAAAATTACGTAAAACGGAAACGTAACTGTTGGCTGCTTGAATCTAATGAATGACATACATCTTATTGTATTTGGCGGGGCAAAGGTAGCATAAAAACAATCATGCTGTTACTTTCTTTTCATTCTTTAACAAGATGTAGTAAACATAACCCTCTCTATTTGGAGAGGGCGTATTTTATGAAACATCTCTATTTCAAGAGGCTATAATTTTTTGTAAAAAACTATGACTTCAGTTTTTCATTATTGGCGTGCCTATCTGCATCTCTTTTGGTCTTTTTGTCCAAATTTTTTTGCAATGCTTCGGTCAAATTTACGCCTGTTTGGTTGGCTAAGGCAATGAGGACAAAAAGCACATCAGCCATTTCATCTGCCAAGTCCACTTCCTTGTCCGATGCCTTGAAAGACTGGTCGCCGTATTTGCGAGCCATGATACGAGCTACTTCGCCTACTTCTTCGGTCAAAATAGCCATGTTCGTTAATTCACTGTAATAACGTATGCCTGTCGTAGTAATCCAATTATCTACAATGGCTTGTGCTTCTTCTAAGGTCATAAAGGGTTTGTGGTTAGAAAATGACAAGGATTTTTTCTTTACAAGACTACAATTTTTTGTCTAAAGAAACAGCATATTTACTGAAAATTCTACAAAATCTATTTTCACTTATCCAAATCTGATTTATGCTAAGTTATCTCACATCTTTGCAGCAAAAATTTTTGCAAAGCCCCCAAATCGTAAAAATTGTGGTGGCATTGGTTGGTGTCTATGCAGTGTATTGGCTGTATGCCCACCCCTTGTTTTTATTGGTGTTGAAAGGCTTGTGGGCAATTCTGCCTTTTGTCCTCAAAATGTTGTGGGCAATGGTCAAATATTTTGCGGTGCTGCTGGTTTTACAAGTCATTTTCGCCAAGACGATTGAAAATGAATGGTACAAAAAACTAGCGTGGTTGGGTGTGTTAGTTCTGATGAGTTTGTTGGACAGTGTGGGTTTATTTGGCGATTTTTCTTGGAATCCTCTCAAAATCAAGTCGAGTATAGATTATTTTTGGGTACAGCTACAGTTACTCAGTTTTTACTACATCATTTGGCTCTTAATTTTGCCCAGACCTTTGTGGAATGTAATGAACCAAATCTTTATAGTTACACTTACCTTGCTGTCTTCAGGCATTAGCCTTATTCCTATAGTAGGGAGTTTCTTAGGGGCAGTCCTGAGTGCTGTAGTTACGTTTGCCGTCATTACTTTTTTTATTCTGAACAACGTGGCGGCGGCTTTGGTGAGTTTAGATAAATATTTGAAGAAAAATTAAATTAACAAAACTTTGGCAGTGGGTAACACCCCTGCCAATAGTTTTGATAGCATTTACCGTAAAAAAATCCCTGCCCCAAATCTCCCCGTAATTCCTTTGCCATGCCTTGACGAGAAAAACGTAGCTGCATGGCAGTACGTACACAATTCTTTTACCTCTATATTTTCAGGAGCTACGCCCACAGCTTGTAGTTGTAGTTGTGTGGCTTTGTGCAAATCCAAGTGGTGTTTGTTACTTGTCGAGTTCCAATGCAAAAACTGGTCTGCATAACTAAAGTTCTGGCGAAAAGCTGCCGTAACTTCTTCGCCCACTTCATAACAACAAGCACGAATCGCAGGGGCTATACCCACCCGCAAGTTTTCAGGCTTTGTGCCAAAATTCGTTTGTAGAGCTGCTACGGCTTTGGCTGCAATCTGTGTTACTGTACCTCGCCAACCGCCATGCGTTGCTCCAATCACTTGGTTTTCAGTGTCGTACAACAATGTAAGCACGCAATCTGCCGAAAAAACCATTAAACAAGCCCCTTTTTCATGCGTAATTAAACCATCTGTGTCCTCAATAAAAGAACCTGTCAAACTACTGCCCTTACCTATGTCCGTTTTAGTAACAAGGTGAATATTGGCACTGTGCGTCTGTTTAGGAATACAAAATTGAGCTACCGAAATGCCCAAATGTGTAGCCAATCTTTGGCGGTTGGTATTCACATTATCAGGCGTATCTGCCACCGCATAGCTCAAATTCAGGCTGTCAAATGGTGCTTGGCTCACGCCGCCTTGCCGAGTCGTGATGAAAGTTTGTACTTGTGAGTACGGTTTAAATATTTCAAAATCAAGGAGTTGCATCTTTTTAAGTTTTTAATGCGTATAGTGTAAATAATAATCAACCTTTATAGAGAGATAAGATGAATTGTTAGGCTAAAAATTCTTAGCACTAACATTTTTTTAGTATTGTGCCTTTAAATATTATACTACATTTGTCCGACACCTACGAGGTTTCGGACAAATGTGTGCAAACCCAAAACATGATAAAAACTTTATATCAAACCCAAAACATGATAAAAACTTTATATCAAAGGTCAGGCAGCATCAAAAAAATTACCCCACAAGGGTTATTTGTAAAGCTGTAATCTTTGAGAAAGATTATAGTGTCGTGCCTTAAAAACTTATGGAAGAACTAACATTTCTCAAAGAAATGTTAGTTCTAAACACTTTTTATATAATAATTTATAGCACGACCCTAAAAGAAATGTTAGTTCTTTTGTATTCTTTAAGGTACAACACTATAAGGTCTAAATTATCAAAATTACCAGACTTTTACTATTTTTCGCCTTCAAATTTGTTTTTATGCAAGACAACAACACAATCATACGCAGTCATTTGGTCGTTATTAGCCCGAAAAAGCACCAAAAAGTCCTTAAATTTTTAATGGAACTCCTCAAAGAATTTGATGATGATGGCTGTTGGGGTATGAGTGCATCTTTGGCTTATTATACGGCTTTTTCCTTAGCTCCTTTGTTGGTTTTGTTAATGTCTTTTGCAGGTGTGTTTTTTGATATAGCCACCATTCGGGGCGAAATTTACTTGCAAATCAACAATTTTATAGGTGAACACGCAGCCACCGTTATAGCTGGGTTGTTAGAAAATGCAACCCTTAACGCCAATTCTACGATTGGTTGGGTGATTAGTGTGTTTACCGCCTTGTTGGGGGCATCTACGGCATTTTCTTTTTTACATAACTCTCTCAATAAAATCTGGCAAGTTTATTCTACCGAAAAAAGCCCTTTGGCGGTGCTTAAACAAAGATTACTTACTTTTTTACTCCTTTTAGGTTTGGGTACATTATTAGTAGGTTTATTGATTTTCAACACCGTTGCCGATTTCGCCTATTCACACTTCATAGAGGTCTTCAAAACAGAACCTTCTTTCTTGCTCAAATTATCCCACTCTCTCACCTCTTTCTTTTTTATGACCCTGTTGTTTGCACTTATTTTCCGCATACTTTCAGACATAGATTTGCGTTGGAAAGACACTTTGGCGGGGGCAGCACTCACCACAGGCTTGTTTATTTTAGGTCGTTGGGGTATCTCCTTTTACCTTGCCCAAAGCAACATTAGTTCGGTATACGGAGCAGCAGGTTCATTAGCTTTATTGCTTACTTGGTTCTATTATTCAGCCGTCATTTTGTTCTTAGGAGCAGAGTTTATCAAGGTCTTTATGCGGTATCAGGACGATACTTTTGAGAAGAAAAAAAGAAAATTTACAGTCAAATTAGATAGCCCTTCATTAAACCTCTAAATAACTATGCAAGCTGCATTAAATATTACGTATATACTTTGTTGATACAGAAATAGTATATTCGTTTATGCGTAAACAAGAGTGTCAAAAAATGCTTTTCAGATAAAAATATCACATCATTTTCATTAGAAAAAATAAAACAAACTAACCTATTTCTAATCTTATTCAAAATCACAGAATTTTGTTGAACTTAAAACATCAATTAATTCAACATAAAAAACTGATTATCAAATAATTATATAAAAAAGTGTATATTATAAACTTAACAAAATAACTTTCTCTAATCTATCTTAAAAAAAAATTAAAAAAAGTTGTTGATTTTTTTGCTTTTTAAGGTTTGTTTATTACATTTGTAATGTCGGTAACAACAACGACAAATATTAAAAAATATCAACCTAAAACCTTATTTAATTACAATGAAAAATTCTTTTAACTTTCTCAGCAAAGCCGTATTTGGCTTAATGGTAGGTGCGTCAATGACATTCGTAGGCTGTAGTGGCTTACAAGAAGAAGTAGGTATTGACAAAGGTGGTTTTATTCAAGATGAAAAAACTGCATCACCAGTAGCTGGGGCAATACCAAATAGATATATTGTGGTATTCAAAGATGAAGTAAAAAAAGAATTAGAAAGCATCGTTGCTGCTAAAGCTGCAAGAGGCGAAAATGGCGAACATGGAGATGTTTTCCGTTCAACAAAAGAAAATGTTGATGCCTTTGTAAATTTGATGGCAGAAAGAGCAGGCGTAAACGAGAAATCTATTAGCAACAAATATGGTCATGCTTTGTGCGGTTTCGCTGCCGAATTAAATGATGCACAAGTAAAAGCATTGATGAAAAACCCAAATGTAGCTTACATTGAGCCAGATTACGAAGTAAAATTGGAAGATGTAGTACAAGATGTTCCTAATTTGACACAAGCCTCTACAATGAGTACACAAACTACTCCTTGGGGTATTACAAGAGTAGGCGGTTCAGTAAATATGGCTGGTTCAAGCCGTTGGGCATGGGTAATTGACTCTGGTATCGACTTAGACCACCCAGATTTGACAGTAAATACACAATATTCAAGAACTTTTGTAAGTGGTACAGCAAATGCTGATGACCAAAATGGACATGGTACTCACGTTGCAGGTACTATTGCAGCAAGAAATAATACAATTGGTGTAGTAGGTGTAGCTGCGGGTGCTACAGTAGTTTCTGTAAGAGTATTTGGTGCTACTGGTGGTAGCTCAAACTCTACAATCATTGCAGGTATAGACTATGTAACAGCTAATGCAATGGCAGGTGATGTAGCTAACATGAGCTTAGGTGGTCCAGCTTCTACAGCAACTGATGACGCAGTAAGAAGATTAGCTGCTAAGGGTGTACGTTGTGCTATTGCAGCAGGTAACGAATCTCAAAATGCTTTGAACGTATCTCCTGCTCGTGTAAATGCTACAAACGTATGGACTGTATCTGCATTTGACGTAAATAACAACTTCGCAAGTTTCTCTAACTACTCAAATCCGGGTTCTACAAACAATACTCCTATTGAAGTAGCAGCACCAGGTGTTTCTGTAAACTCTTGTTGGTTAAATGGTGGCTACCGTTCTATCAGTGGTACATCTATGGCAACACCTCACGTAGCTGGTATCTTGTTAGTAAACAACGGTACAGTAAGAACAAGTGGTACAGTAGCTGGTGACCGTGCAACTCCTGCTGACCCACGTGCAGTAAGATAATCCATAACTTGTTAATTTATATAGAGTGCAAAAAGCTGTAGGTTTTCCTACAGCTTTTTTTAATCAACAACTTAGCATAATTGTTAGGTTAAAATACTTTTAAAATATTGATTAAAGTATTGTAGAAACCAAAATTTCTTACAACTATTTATGTTAGTTTTCCACCAAACATATAACCTAATATCTATCACGTTGCTTAGTTACTTGTAGTAGGTTAAGAGGATACACCTTTACGGCACTGTTTTATTGTTTAGATATTACAAAATTGTGTAGGTGCTACTCAGTATGTGCGTATTGAAAATTATTTTTAAAAATTTCCCTTAAATCATATCCAACAACAACTTCGCCACCCCAAAGTAAATGCCCAAACCTACCAAGTCATTGGCAGTAGTGATAAAAGGACCAGAGGCAACGGCAGGGTTAATACCGAAATAATCTAAGATTAAGGGCGTAATCGTACCTAAAATAGAAGCTAAAACTACTACAGTAAACAATGCTATGGATACAATAAACGCCAAGTGAATGTTTTTGAGAAATAACATATTGAACAGAAAAACAAAAAGGGCAATAGCCAAGCCATTTAACAAGGAAACCGAAAGGGCTTTGGTTAGCCTTTCCCACCAAGTAGTCGTAAATTCGTGGGTTTCTGCCAAACTTTGCACCACAATCGTAGAAGACTGAATGCCCGCATTGCCACCTGTAGCCGTAATCAATGGAATGAAAAACGCCATTGCAGGAATCACACTTAGTTCATGCTCAAAAGTTCCCAAAAAAGTAGCTCCCAACAGTCCGCCTATCATACCAATCAACAACCAAGGCAATCTTGCTTTGACTAAGGCAATGGACGAGTCGCCTTCACTCACATTGGCAGAAAGTCCCGACATGGCTTGTATATCCAATTCATTTTCTCTTTGGATTAGCTCCAAAATGTCATCTACCATGATACGCCCCAACAATTTTTTTTCTAAATTGACCACAGGCAAGGTTTCCAAATCGTATTTCCGCATGATAGCAGCCACTTCTTCTTGCGATTGGTGCGTTTCTACACACAATACGTCTGTCAAATAAATTTCCGAAATTTTAGTGTCATTATCCGAAATAATAATGGTTTTGAGGGCTACTCTACCCAAAAAGTTATCTTCTTCATCTACTACATACACCGAAAAAACTTTTTTCACTCTTTCGGCTTGTTGTTTAATTTGTGCCATACATTGCTTCACTGTCCAATTTACATTGACTTTTATCAATTCTCTGGACATTAGCCCACCCGCACAGTCTGGCGGATAGTGCAACAAAGCCCGAATGTCGTTAGCTTTGTCTTTGTTTAACAAGGGAATCACACTTTCTGCAAACAATATATCTTGCTCATTTAGTACATCAACGGCATTGTCCGACTCCATTTGGTCTATGATAACCGCCAATTCTTCGGGGATAAAATTTTGTAAAAAAGGCTTACGAACTTCAGGGTCTAAATTTGCCAAAATAGCTGCTGCTAAGGCAGGCGATATTGCATCTATGATAAAATGACACTGTGAGGTATTCAATTCATGTAAAATGGTACTCAAATCGGCAGGGAGTAATTTTTGTGCAATTTCTTGCACAATAGCTGCATTTTGGTATTTAGCTGCCTCACCTAATTGTTGTGTAAGTTGTTTGATAGTATCTTGTTTGAGCATAAGATAAAATTGCGAAGTGCTTAGATAAGCAAAACTACAATTTTTTCATCTAAATTCATACCTACTTTACACATTTGCCAAGTCTTGTAGTAGTAAAGTGTTACGTCTAAAAGCATTGCTGCCAAAGCCTACAAAACATACACCCAAGAAATTAAAACTGACTATTTGCCTTAAAAACCTACGCATTTTTACGAGAAATTCATTGAATTTTGAAAATACTTGCTATTTTTGAAAAAATAAAACCATACCAAACACAATGGCAGAAGTAATCAGAATGCCAAAGATGAGTGATACCATGTCTGAAGGTGTCATTGCAAAATGGCTAAAAAAAGTAGGAGATACGGTAAAATCTGGCGATATTCTCGCAGAGGTAGAAACGGACAAAGCCACAATGGAGCTTGAGAGTTATGAAAGTGGTACTTTGTTGCATATCGGCGTGCCAGAAAAAGCTGCCGTACCTGTAGACGGCGTAATAGCTATTATTGGCAAAGCAGGCGAAAATATAGAGGCTTTATTGGCTTCGTTGGCAGGTGGCACAGCTACACCTGCAAGCACACCAAGCCCTGAAAAACAAGTAGTTACCCCTATAACTCCTGCGGTAACGGCTGCAAAAATAGATACAAGTCATGTGAAGGCTGCGGTAGTGCGTATGCCGAAATTGAGTGATACCATGTCTGAAGGAGTGATTGCCAAGTGGTTGAAAAACGTGGGCGACAAGGTAAAATCTGGCGATATTTTAGCCGAAGTAGAAACAGACAAGGCTACTATGGAGTTGGAAAACTACGAAGACGGCACTCTGTTATATATTGGTGTGGAAAACGGTAAATCTGTACCTGTAAACGGTATTATTGCCATTATTGGTGAGGCGAATGCAGACTATAAACTCTTGTTGGAGGCAGACAAACAGCCTGCCGTAGTAGCTGCCACTCCGCAAACACCTACTACCACAACTACCACTAACACTGTGGCAGCCTCAACACCTGCACCTACAACTACAGCACACAATACCGCAGACGGAGGCAGAATAAAAGCATCGCCTTTGGCTAAAAAATTAGCTAAAGAAAAAGGCATTGACATTCAAGCTGTAGCTGGTAGTGGCGAAAATGGTCGTATTGTGAAAAAAGATGTGGAGCATTTCCAACCACAAACCGCAAAAACAACAACTGCTAATACGCCAACCGTACAAACCACAACGGGCAAAGAAAGTTATACAGAAGTGCCTGTGTCGCAAATGCGTAAAGTCATAGCTCGCCGTTTGAGTGAAAGTTTATACACAGCCCCACATTTTTATCTGACAATGGATATTAATATGGACAAGGCTATTACGGCTCGCAATGGTATGAATGAAATTTCGCCTGTCAAAATTTCGTTCAATGACTTAGTAATTAAGGCGTGTGCAGCAGCCTTGCGGAAACACCCTGCAATTAACTCGTCTTGGTTGGGCGACAAAATCCGTTACAATGAACACATTAATATAGGTGTGGCGGTAGCTGTAGACGATGGGTTGTTAGTGCCTGTGGTGCGTTTTGCAGATACTAAGTCTTTGTCGCAAATAGCTGGCGAAGTAAAAGACCTAGGCGGAAAAGCTAAAAACAAAAAACTACAACCTGCCGATTGGGAAGGTAATACTTTCTCTATCAGTAACTTAGGTATGTTTGGGATAGAAGAATTTACGGCAATTATCAACCCGCCAGATGCGTGTATTTTGGCAGTAGGGGCTATCAAAGAAGTGCCAATCGTGAAAAACGGGCAGTTAGCCGTTGGTAATATGATGCGTGTAACCTTGTCTTGCGACCACAGAGTCGTAGATGGAGCAAGCGGAGCAGCTTTCCTGCAAACCGTAAAATCTTTGTTAGAAGACCCTATTCGGTTGTTGGTATAGATTTAGTAAAACTTAGCCCTTCAAGATATTTAAAATCTTAAAGGGCTAAATTTTTTCTTTTTGGATAAAATAAGAGAATAATAGCTTACTTTTTCACGCCTCTTAACTTCAAAATCAAGTTGGTTTTCATTTCGTGCAAACCTCTTTCCAAACCTACAGGGTATTCGTGAGGGTTGGTAAAACGCAAAATACTATTGTGTAAAGACTGCACACTTTGTTTCGCTGTTTGCTTAATCGTATGAATATCAGGAGTTTGATACACTAAATTGCCTTTAGAGAAAATAGGCTGCAACAAGTCTTTGTATTTGGTCGTAGGGCTTACGGTTTTTCTACGGGTGCTGTCTAATGGGTCGACAATCACTAATTCGTCTTGTGGCTTGTTGTCCTCGTCGATAATCATATCGGCAATGCACTGCCCTTCGTCTGTAAAGAAACGTCTTACTTGCAAAATACCGGGGTTAGATACTTTAATAGCTTGTTCAGACAGTTTCACTTTGTAGTCCCATTGTCCGTTGTTGTTTCGCACCGCAGCAATTTTATAAACACCGCCCAAAGCTGGTTGGTCGTATGCCGTAACTAATTTTGTACCTATGCCCCAAATGTCTATTTGAGCTTCTTGTTGGTTCAAACTGTTGATAATGTGTTCGTCGAGGTCATTACTTGCAATGATGTTCGTGTCTTTGAAACCCGCCTCGTCCAATAACTTACGAGCCTGAATACTTAGGTACGCCAAGTCGCCAGAGTCTAACCGTATGCCCGCAAATTTATGTCCCTTACTTTCCAATTTTTGCCCTACTTCTATGGCGTATTTCACCCCGTTAATTGTGTCATAAGTATCTACCAAGAAAACGCAGTTGTTCGGCAATGCCTCTGCATATTTTTCAAAAGCCTCTGTTTCATTTTCAAAAGACATGACCCAACTGTGTGCGTGTGTGCCACGTACAGGAATCCCGAATAGTTTACCTGCCAATACATTAGATGTGCCATCACAACCGCCAATATAGGCAGCCCTACTTGCAGCTAAACCGCCGTCTATGCCTTGTGCCCTTCTTAGACCAAACTCAAACACATCTGCTCCTTTGGCTGCTTGCGTAATGCGTGCAGATTTGGTAGCTATAAGGGTTTGAAAATTCATAATATTGAGCAAAGGAGTTTCAATAAGTTGCCCTTGAATGAGAGGTCCTCGTACACGAATCAGTGGTTCTTGTGGAAAAATCACCGTACCTTCGGGTACTGCGTCTATATCACAAGTGAATTTCATGTTTTCTAAGTAGTCCAAAAAGGCTTTTTCGAACAGAGGTTTGCCATCATTGCCCGTCAGTGTGCCTAAATAGGCGGTGTCTTCTTTAGTAAATCTGAAATTTTTGAGAAAATCTATGGCATATTCTAATCCGCAGGCTATTGTATAACCACCCTGAAACGGGTTTTTGCGGAAATAGAGATTAAAAACAGCTTCTTTTTCTACAATCCCCGTTTTCCAATAGCCATACGCCATGGTGATTTGGTACAAATCGGTAAGCAAGGATAGCGAAGTTCCGTAAAGGTCTTTGGTAAGGTGCATAATTAATCTGAGTGTTGGAGATAATGAGATTTTAAGATGCTAAAAAAATAAATCAAAAACTACTGTTTTATACGATAACTAATACTACAAATAAAATTGGTTTTAGTTAAAATTACAGGAATAGCTAACCCCACAAGGGCTTTAAGCCCTTGTGGGGTTTAAAAGCAGATTATTTAGTATAAAAATAATAGCTTTTAACCGCAATCTTAAACAAATATAACAATAGTCCTATATTTTGTACTATTTGCTATAAGGTTCTTGTCTAAAATACTTCATTTACCCCAAAAACTTCTACTTTTGCAGCCAAAATATTTGTAACATGACAAAAGAACAACTGAAAGAGTTGAAAGCTGGAGTAGAGGCTTTGAGGAGGTATCTTTGACTACGACCAAAAAATAGCTGTCATCAAAGATGCAGAACAGCAAACCTTAGCAGCAGACTTTTGGGACAATCCCAAACAAGCCCAAGAAGTATTGAAAAGCATACAATCTACTAAAATCTGGACAAACAGTTTTGATGCCTTAGCCAAAGCCTACGGAGATTTGGAAGTGCTGTTTGATTTTTTTGAGCAAGGTGAAGCCACAGACGCAGAAGTAAGCCAAGAACAAGCAAAAGTACAGGCTTTGTTGGAAGAGTTGGAGTTCAAAAAAATGTTGAGCAATGAAGAAGACCAACTCAGTGCCATCATAGAAATTAACCCGGGGGCAGGCGGTACAGAAAGCCAAGATTGGGCAGAAATGTTGATGCGTATGTACGTAATGTGGGGAGAAAAACAAGGCTACAAAGTTTCGGAAATAGACAGAACTTTGGGCGAAGGGGCAGGTATTAAGTCGGCTACATTGGAGTTTGAGGGACAATTTGCCTACGGTTATCTCAAAGCCGAAATAGGCGTACACAGATTAGTCCGTATCTCTCCGTTTGATTCTAATGCTCGAAGACATACTTCTTTTGCTTCGGTTTTTGCCTATCCTGTGGTAGATGACACGATTGCGGTAGAAATTAACCCTTCGGATATAGAATGGGACACTTTTCGGGCAGGTGGCAAAGGCGGACAAAACGTAAATAAGGTAGAAACGGCAGTTCGGCTCAAACACATTCCTTCGGGTTTAGTGATAGAATGCCAACAAGAAAGGTCGCAGATGCAAAACAAAGACAAAGCCCTCAAAATGTTGAAATCTAAACTCTACCAAATAGAGATAGAAAAACGCAACGAAGAAAGGGCAAAATTGGAAAGCACCAAAAAACGAATAGATTTTGGTTCGCAAATTCGTAACTACGTTTTGCACCCTTACAAACTGATAAAAGATGCCCGCACAGGCGTAGAACGTACAGACGTACAAAATGTGTTGGACGGAGAAATCAATGATTTTATTAAGGCATTTTTGATGCAACAGTAAAAAACAAAGATGAAAAAACTAAGCCCACAAGGGCTATTAGCTCTTGTGGGGTTCAGTGCTAATTATAGAGATACTATCTTTGCTATTTATGTTGGTATTTTATTCGCCAATGTACTTTTTGCAACTCTCTTTCTATCACTAATTGGCTCAAAGCCATAGCCGTACTTTCTAAATTGTCATAAGCCAACATCACTTGCTTAAACTTACTTTCTGATACATCTATACGGTACATACCTTGTAGTATCCGTTCTATTTTGCCTTCTTTGAGTAGCTGCAATAATAGTTTTGACAAAGCCACTTGTAATTCTTCTAAAGAAACAAAATTGTTTTCAGGCAATTCTTCCTCTGTCCAATCAAAATGTTTTTGTAATAATTCTTGTGCAATGGCAATTTCTTGTTCGGTAGGCATAGCAATTAACTAAAAACTCTGTGATATTTTGTGTGTTTTGTGTCTTCTGTGTTCCAAATTATTTAACCAACTCTATTGGTGGGTACAAGTTGCTTAAAAAAAGCATAAAAACATCAAATAATAAAGCAAAAAGTTTGTAAAGCCCATCTAAAATGTAGAACTTTGCAGCCCTTAAAGTAAAGCTGTACGAAAAGTCCTTGTAAGAGGTTCGGATTGAAGCTATTATTTTGAAAATTACTTTAAACTTATAACCAATGTCTGGAATTATCGGAAGAAAAATCGGCATGACAAATATCTTCGACGCAGAAGGTAAAAGCATAGCCTGCACAGTCATCGAGGCTGGACCTTGTGTAGTTACACAAGTGAAAAACAAATCAACTGACGGTTATGAGGCTGTTCAATTAGGTTTTGGCGAGAAAAAAGAAAAACACACTACCAAACCTTTAATGGGACACTTCAAAAAAGCCAACACTACACCAAAACGTAAAATTGTAGAGTTCAAAAACTTTGCAAAAGATGTTAAACTGGGTGATGTGGTAGCTGCCAATGATGTATTTAATGAAGGCGACAAAGTAGCCGTAATCGGAACGTCAAAAGGTCGTGGTTTCCAAGGTGTTGTAAAACGCCACAACTTTAGTGGTGTGGGTGGTCAAACACACGGTCAGCACAACCGCCAAAGACACCCAGGTTCTGTGGGTGCTTGTTCGTTCCCAGCACGTACTTTCCCTTTAACTCGCATGGCGGGTCGTATGGGTAATCAACGTACTACTATCAAAAACTTGAAGGTGTTGAAAGTGTACCCAGAGCAAAACGTAGTAGTTGTAAGTGGTTCTGTACCAGGAGCTAAAAACTCTTTCGTACTTATCAAAAAATAATGCTGTTGTCGTGCTGTCGTGAGGTTATACGATACGCCCAATCAGTTTTACAGTTTTTTTACCCAAAAATATTTTCATTTTCCATGAAATTACCAGTTTTAAATATAAATGGAGGCGAAACAGGAAGAACTATAGAGTTACCTGAAAACGTCTTCGGAATAGAGCCAAACGACCACGTGTTGTATTTGGCAGTAAAGGCACACCTTGCAAACCAACGCCAAGGTACACACAAAGCCAAACAACGTAACGAAATTTCTGGTTCTACTCGTAAGTTACACCGCCAAAAAGGTACTGGTGGCTCACGTAAAGGTGGTATCAAGAACCCATTGTATCGTGGTGGTGGTCGTGTATTCGGACCTGTGCCAAGAGATTACAGCGAAAAAGTAAACGTGAAAGTAAAACGTCTTGCTCGCCGTTCTGCTCTTACTTACAAAGCTAAAGAAACAGCTATCACAGTAGTAGAAAACTTTAATTTTGCTGCTCCTAAAACTAAAGATTATATCAAGTTATTAGATGCGTTGAAGTTGGGTGGCAAAAAAACCTTGTTAGTAGTTGCAGAGAACACGCCTAACGTATATTTGGCAGCTCGCAATCTTCCTAAAACAGAGGTAGTAACTGCAAGTGAATTGAATACTTACCAAATATTGCACGCAGACAACTTGATTTTGTGCGAAAATGCAGTAGAGAAAGTAGTTGCTCCGTTACAAGCCTAATTCTAATACTTCAAAACATTTATAACAATGGAATTTTACGAAATCATCAAAAGACCTATCATATCAGAGAAAGCTACAGGTCAATATGAAAAAAACGTTTATACGTTTGAAGTAGCAAAAAAGGCAAATAAAATACAGGTAGCTAAAGCTATACAAGATATGTATGGTGTAACTGTAGAAGATGTACGCACTGTAGTTTGCAGAGGTAAAAACATTAGCCGTTTTACTAAGAAAGGTGTTGCAAATGGTAACACTGGCTCTTGGAAAAAAGCTATGGTGAAATTAGCTGTGGGTGAATCAATAGAAATTTTCGCTAATACAGCTGCCGAAGAAACTACTGAAGCTGCTAACTAAGCCTTAGTTCTCTAAAAAATATGACAAACAGAAAACTCTTAACGGGTTTTCTGTTTTTTTTATTAATATACAGACCTATAAGGTTCTTGAAACCTTATAGGTCTTAGTAAAAAGTTATTTATTTATGTTCAAAGAATATCGTTTGCTGTTTTCTACACAAATTTTTCGTATGCTTTGCGATACACAAGCAAGGTGCTTGGCTGTAGAACTTCGCAAGGCTCAAACACAAGAATTAGCTTTTGCGGTCATAGATTTACAAACCAGCGAAACGTTGATGCCCGAAACGACTATGGAAAATACGTGGCGAGTGGGACTTTCGGCAGTAGAAGACTCTATTTTGTTATTACATACATTTACAGAAAGTAATTATCCTGATAATAAGGGCTTGATAAGCATTGACTATGCCACCGCCACCATTTTGTGGGATAATCCTAACTACTATTTTGATACGGTTGTAGAGAATACGGCAGGTCAGAAAGCATTGAAAGTAAGTAAAGTAATAGGAGAGGGGACTACAGATAATTATCTACACCTTCAGACAGGTGAGCTATTGCCTGCAATTTTTTTTCAAACAAGCACCTATCCACAACAACACGCCCAAAGATATACAGTTGCACAAGCATTTTTTGGACAAATGAAAGACTATTTGGCAAATAAAGTAGCTGAAACTCCCGCAGATGTGATAGATTATTTGGAATGGCAAGGTTATTTTGTAATAGGCTATTTTATCAATACCAATCATACTTTATTATATAAATTGTTATTTTTTAATCCACAGAAAGAGCTTATGACTACGCAAGTTATTCAAGATTTGTCTATTTATTCACCAATTCCTTTTATGGTCATGGGTACTACTTTGCTTGTTTTGGAGAACTTGCAAACCATAAAACTATTGACAATCTAAAATTTGACCCAATAAGAGAAAAAAGAGAGGTATTAGCGAAAAAAAAATAGGAAAAGTACGTATTTAAGCAATTTTTTCTAACTTGAGGCGTAAATTTGCGTGTATGCTATACACTATCACTTATTAACAATTTCTTTCGCTATGAATAAATTATTGTATGTGTTGTTATTTTGTTTGTTGGCGACTGTAGGTTTTGCACAAGATAAGCAGCCCACAAATAAAACACCCAAAAATAAAAAAACAAAGACAGTAGAACTGCCAGAAGTGGTAGTAGAAACGGCAAAAGTGCCACCCATGCCCGAAGGCTATCCCAAAGACGAAGCCGAAGAGTACAAGGCTTTGCACCAACAATTTGAAAAGTTTATTAAATCGTATGCTGATATTCAGAAGTCTAAAGACAAACAAAGTGTTTTGCAGTTTTTAGCTAAAGATATTAAAGCTACTTTTATCTTGTTTGATATTGCTAACAATACGAGTATCAAATATACGAACCTTAAAAGTTTTGAAACACATTTAGACGACCTGATTACGTCTAACGAAATGGAGTTGAAGTACAATGTAACGGAAATCTTGCGTGAATATGTGCAAGGCAAGTTTGGTGTAGTGTCTTATGTTGTGCATTTTGAGATTTACAAACATGGTAATTTGTGGTCAAGAGGCAATGAAACAGTTACTTTGACTTACATTAAGTTTCAGGGTGAATGGAAAGTAGTACAATATACTTTTGTGTCTATAGAAGATGAGAAGTTAAGGGGCTCTTGTGTCTGCGAGGTGTTTAAAGGCAAAGGTGGCGAACAGTTTGTTTCTAAAACGGCTATCCCTACAGGACGTAGTTATATTACTAATATGACAGACTTTAAGTTCCAAGAAGAAAAAGACGGTAGCACAACGATTCGTACAGGTAAATATTTTTACCGTTGGAGCAAACAAGGCGAAGTTTGGCTCAAAAACTACGATACCAACGGCACAGAACTCAACGAAACGAGATTGGGAGATGCCGCAGACAAAAAAGGTGTGATTAATGTCATTTTATCTAAGCACTTGTACTTAGAAAACTGTGTAGATATGAAGTTGTCTATGAAAGATTAAAGGATAGATAATAAAAAAAGACATCTCAAAGAGATGTCTTTTTTTATGCACATATTTTATTTACTATGACTCCAAGTTTTGCGAGATGCAACAACTTTATTTCCTTTTATCTATGTTTCTATTTACTACTATGTAGTGTAGCTGTAAGGGAAGGAGTCGAACCTTCACGAGGTAGTTAGGTAGTAAAGGGATTTTCTTGGTATCACAACAAAACCCCTGACTGACTTTATCCTATGTTCCTCACCCCCGAGATAGGAGGGCATGGCTGCCAATTTCATCACCTTACATTGTTGTTCTTGATTGACATTACAATATTAGCAGAAGTGAGTTTGTTTTGCAAATATTTTAATAAAATTTTAAAAAATTTACACTATTTTTAATTTTAAGGCAATTTAATTGAAAATTTAATAAAAACAACTTTTAAAGGCTTGTTAAAATTGAGATTTTATTAATAAGGTAATTAGGGTAATGAAGCAACAAAAAAACTTTCTAAGCACTATGCTCAGAAAGTTCTTTTGTTGAATATTTTTATATCTTAACCATGAAAAAACTCTTTAATTCTTTCCCAAGTTCCTTTTTCTTGTTTGTCGGGGTTTGGGTTAAAATTTGGGGAGTTTCTTAGTTTTTCTATCAATGCTCTTTCGTCTTTTGTGAGCTGTTTCGGTGTCCATACGTTGATATGTACGAGTTGGTCGCCTACGCCATAACCGTTAATGTCTTTCAAGCCTTTGCCTCTTAGACGTAGCACCGTACCCGACTGCGTACCTGCCTCTATTTGTATCTTCACTTTGCCTGCCACTGTAGGCACTTCGGCAGTAGTTCCCAAAACCACATCTACAAAACTTAGGTACAAATCATAGTGAATATTGTTGCCATCTCTTTTCAAGAATTGGTCTTCTTGTTCCTCTATGGCTATCAACAAGTCGCCAGCTATGCCTTCTCTGCCACTGCGAGGGGGGTAGTTGCCTTTGCCTTGCATATTTAGCTGCATACCTTCTGCCACCCCCGCAGGAATACGGATAGTGATTTGTTCTTCTTCTACCGTAACCCCTTCTCCACTACAAACTTTGCAGGCATCTGTAATCACTTTACCTTCTCCTTGGCACGTAGGACAAGTAGAAGCCGATACCATTTGCCCTAACATCGTGTTCATTACCCTTCGTACCTGTCCATTTCCGCTACAAGTTTGGCAAGTTTTGTAGGCACTGCCGTCTTTTGCTCCTGTACCATTACAAGTGTTGCAGACTAATTGGCGTTTTACCTTAATTTTTTTCTCTACGCCATTGGCTATTTCCTCCAAATTCAATTTGAGTTTGATACGCAAACTTGAACCTTGACGGCGTTGTCTGCCTCCACCACGTCCAAAAATATCTCCGAAAGGGCTGTCTTCGCCAAAAATATTGCCGAATTGAGAGAAGATGTCGTCCATAGAGAAACCTCCTCTGCCACCACCGCCAGCATTCACGCCTTCATGTCCGAAACGGTCATATCTTGCCTTTTTGTCAGGGTTGCTCAGTACGTCATACGCCTCCGCAGCTTCTTTAAACATTTCTTCGGCTTGTTTGTCGCCGGGGTTTTTATCAGGGTGATATTTTATAGCTAATTTACGATAGGCTTTCTTAATGTCCTCTGTACTGCTGTTTCTGTCCACGCCCAACACCTCGTAGTAATCTTTCTTCGTCATACGAATTGAATGAATAAGTTTTGTATGAATAAAGATGACACCTTCAAGTTACAAAGATGTCATCTCGCATTTTCACTATTTCAATACGTTTGTCAAGGTTTTCAACCATTGCCAACGTATTGAAAAAGGATTTAAAATTTACTTAATAGACGTTATTAAGGTTTTGTAATATAGACTTTAATAACCTCTAATATTTTAAGCTCCGATAATTACTTTTGAAAAACGAATTACTTTTTCGCCCAAATAGTAGCCTTTTTCTACTTCGTCTATCACTTTTCCTTTTTGGTCTGGTGTAGGGGCAGGTATTTGTGTAATAGCTTCGTGTAATTCACTGTTGAACACTTCGCCAATAGCTTGAATAGCTTTTACACCTTTTTGCTCCAATACTCTAAACATTTTGGCATGAATAAGGTCAAAACCTTGTTTGACAGGCTCAAGAGCAGCAATGTCTTCTGTAAAAGTCTTTTTAGCTCTCTCAAAGTCATCTAAAATTGGTAACAAAGCCAAAATCAAAGATTCGTTAGCTGTTACTTGCAAATCCAATTTTTCTTTGGCAGTACGGCGGCGAAAGTTCTCAAAATCTGCATACAAACGCATGAATTTGTCTTTCAAATCACCAATTTCTGCGTCTTTGCGTTGTATTAAATCATCAGTAACGTTGTTGTTTTGTTCAACATTTTCTGTATGCGTGTTTTTATCTTCCATAGTCTAATGAAGCTATTTTTTGTGAATACAAATGTAGGTACAAAAATTATTCACATTCTAATTTTAGAGATTTAAAATGACAAAATGGCAGGAATTACTACTATTATTTACACACCAAGACTAATGATTTACACAATAGTTTATCATTTCTGCTGAATTACTTGCCTATAAAGCTCATTGAACACTACTAAGAAGTAGGTATTTTTCAATAAATTCTTAACTTTCGGTAGCTCTTGGCATTATTTTGTTTAGCTTTGATGTAGATTGTTAATAGATTTTAAGGGCTTTTATTCAACAAAATAATTACAATAACTTTTTTGCTAATTTATTGTTTATCAAGCATAAATCATACATCTGTACGTAATTTAGTATAGCTAATTTTTAATATACTATAATTCTTAAAATATTGGACACTATAAACTTTGCTATTGGCTATGCTTCAACTTTTACTTTTAATTGCCTTAGTTATCAATATTGGTTTGTCTTTCTTCTTATTCTTTGTGAATGTGGCAGAAAAGGACTTATTACACCTTTCTATAGCTGGGGCTTTGGTTTGTAATACAACTTTTTCTATTTGGTTGTTGGTTAAATTTTATCGGCAGTATTGGTTGCCTATGAAAGAAATTACCGAAAAAACTAAAGAAGTATTGCAAAAAGCAGATGCGGAGGTAAGTAGCAATGAATTTGATAATATCCAAAAGACGATTAGCATCTTACAAACTACAGAAAGTAATATCAAGTGGCAAAACAATGGTTTCCAATTATTAAACGAATTGGTCAGTTTGGACGTGGAATTAGAGGAATTTGCGGTACGGACTCTGCACTTTTTCACCAATTATCTACATAGTGTAGGTGGTTGTGTATATATGGTAGATGATAAAAAAGAATTTTTTGTTCCTATAGCCTCACAAGGCTTTTCTATCCAACAAATCCAACAGCAAGATTTACAAGTAAGAAGTGGCATTATTGGTACGGTGTACCACACCCAAAAAAATCTGCACTTGAAAGACGTGCAACCTCACCAACAAATAGAAAGTGGGCTTTTTCATAAAAAACCTTCTGAAGTGATGATTCTGCCTTTGAGTGCTGGTACAAAACGGTATGGCATCTTAGAGTTGGCGTTTGATAGACCTTTACAAGATATTGAAATTCATTTTATCGAGAAAAGTGCTTTTCCTATAGCTGCCTACATTGCAGATGCTTTGAATGATGTAGCTATCAAAAAATTAGTACGGCAAGAAAGAGAAGTTAATGCTACTTTACAGACACAAGAAGAAGAACTACGCCAAAATTTAGAAGAATTACACGCCAACCAAGTGCAGTTGGACGAGCAAATGCGAGTTACTGAAAAGGTAAAAAAAGAATTAGAAGCCCGTATGAATGTTTTAGATAAATCGGCTTTGCTAACGGAGTCTGATTTATATGGCAATATTACGTATGTAAACGAACAATTTTGTATTGTATCAAAATATACGCCAGAAGAGTGTTTTGGCAAACCGCATAGCCTTGTTCGCCACCCCGACACACCCAAAGAGGTTTTTAAAGAAATGTGGGAAACCATTAAAAGTGGTCGTGTTTTTCAGGCTACCTACGCCAACAGAGCTAAAGACGGCAGTACGTATTGGGTAGAGGCTAATATTGCCCCTGTTTTTGATGAAAATGGCAAAATAGTGAAGTACATAGGTATTCGTTTTGATGTTACTGAACGTATTTTGAGGGAACAAGAGGTAAAAAATATCAACACCATGTTGGTAAGTCATGAAGAAACACTGAAAAAACAAAATGAAGAACTACAACAAAAACAACAACAATTAGAAGAACAAAACCGCATTACCTTAGCCACTAAAAACGAATTGGCTTCACGTATTGCCGTTTTAGACCAAGCTGCTATAGTTACAGAATCTGATTTGTATGGCACAATTACGTATGCCAATCAAAAGTTTTGCGAGGCTTCGGGGTATTCATTAGCAGAGTGTATTGGCAAACCGCATAATATTAACCGCCACCCCGATACTTCTAAGGAAGTATTCAAAGAGATGTGGGATACAATTCAAAATGGTGGAATTTATAGAGGTATCATTAAAAATAAGAGAAAAGATGACAGTCCGTATTGGGTAGATGCTACTATAGCCCCCGTATTAGATGAAAATGGTGTGCCAATTAAGTACATCAGTGTACGTTTTGACATTACCAAGCAAATTACACAAGGCAAAAAAATAGAAAATTTATGGCAAGAAACCCTTTTGCGTGCCAAAGAATTAGAAGCGAAGAAGCAGGAACTCAAGCAAATCAATGAAACCTTAGAGGAAAAAGTAGCTGAAAGAACCAATGAGTTGCAACAGCAAACAGTAGAGTTACTATATAAAAATGAGCAAATAGAAGGTAGTATTCGGTATGCCAAAAGGTTACAAAGTGCCTTGTTGCCTTCAGTGCAAGATTTGCAACAAACAGTACCTAATTCATTCATTTTCAGACTACCACAACATATTGTTAGTGGAGATTTCTTTTGGGTAGAGGCTTTACAAGACCAAATTATTTTGATTTTGGCAGACTGTACGGGGCATGGTGTACCCGGTGCTTTTATGACTATTTTGGGTAGTACGTTATTAAATGAGATTATTTTACAGAACCATATAACTGAACCTGCCCAAATTTTGTATGAATTGGACAAAAAACTATCGGCTACTTTGCGTTACCAAACGTCTAAGTACCAAGTGGCAGACGGTATGGACGTAATTGTATTAAATATAGCTACGGCACAACGCAAAGCCGTATTTGCAGGGGCAAAAAATCCGATTTATTATAGTACAGATGGCGAATTTGCGACCATAAAAGGTTCTAAATTTCCGATAGGTGGTAATGATGCGTACTATGTCGACAAAGTTTTTGAAGAACATACGATTGATTTGGGTGAATCTACAGTATTTTATCTTTCTACAGACGGCTACCAAGACCAAATAGGCGGTGAGGAAGGACGTAAGTTTATGACCAAAAACTTCAGAGGTTTATTACAAGCAATAGTAGGCAAACCTATTTATGAACAAGCACAAATCATAGAACAGACTTTTGTGAGTTGGCAGGGTAATACGAAGCAAATAGATGATGTTACGGTGATTGGGTTAAAAGTGTAAAATTTAAATAAAGTAAAAAACAAACCTATAAGGTTTTAAAAAACTTATAGGTTTGATAATCAATGAATTAGAACAAGGTAGTCCGTAATCTGAAACCCCATTGGTTATTAAATCTTTTTTGCTCACCCATGCCATAAGCTACATCTACACGCAAAACCCTGAAAATATTTTCAATACCCAAAGTTACTTCGCCATAATTGCCCAAGCCGTTTTGCCCTAAGTAATGCCCACCAGCTACCAAAGACCAGCCCCACTTACGCAAAAAACCTATTCTATTGGTCAAAAAGCCGTTGAAGTGTTGTTCATAGTGTGCTTCTACAAATACGTCATTCGTACTTGTTGGATTATAATAAGGCAACAAGAGAAAAGCATCTAAACGGTTGTTAGAAAATAAGGTTTGCGTAGTATTAAAATGTGCGTAGTCCATAAAATACATTTTGTTGGTATTCACAAACTTACCTGCTTGTAAAATGTATTCACCACGTCCTAACTGCCCCAAATTCATGTCATCTGTAACTGTAGCTCGCAAAAAGTCAAAATCTGTATCTCCCAAACCTTTTTTGTAGTAAACTTTGAGAACAGGCAAGCCAGATTCTTGATTGACTTTTAAGTAAGGTCTTGAAATATATTTTTGCCCAAATTTAAACGTCAATTCGGCATCTAAGAAAATAGCATTGTGTGGGTTAAATGCCTCAAAATCAAAGAGTTCATTTTGAGGGTTATTAGACGTAAAGGTTTTGTTGGGATACCAGTCAAAGTAATAACCTTTTTTCTCGGTATTGCGGAGGGCAGAACGGCGTGCATATTCCACAGACGCATTGGCAAAAATACCATTCGTTACTTCTCCGCCTATGCTAAATTTTGCGTATTGCTTTTCATAAAATTTCGCCCAGTTTTCTTTCAAAGAAGCAGTATAAATCGTATTAGCAATAACAGAAATTGGATTTTGGTCGTTGTATTGGAAAATATAGCTGCCACCTTGTAGGCGTACATAGAGGCGGTTTGTTCCGTTAAAACGGCGGTAAATATTGGTTTGGAAATACAGTTTTTCACTTGCAAAGCCATAACGAATATCATTGTTGATAGAGAAAATTTTGTATTTTTCTCTGTTGGCAGTAAAATAATTGATGCCTAAATTTAAAGCTATGCCCTCTACGGTGTTTACTTGTACAGCATTGAGCAACGGTGTGGTTTCTATTCGCCAATTATCGTAGCTGTTGCGGTAAGAGTAGCCCATGAGAATACTCCATAGCTTAAATTTATTGTTTTTTCTGTCCAAAGAGTCTTTAAATTCTTTAGAATCTCTTACTTTATAAATGCTGTCTTTGCGTATATAATCTCTTGTTTCTTCTTTGGTCAATTCGAAAGGGCGTACAGATGACCAAAAAGCCGTATCTTTTTTGTTAGATTCTTCCAAAACTTTGACAGCCTCACCAGTAAAAATTTTGTTGTCTATTTCAGGATTGAGTTTGTATTCTGAAAATGTCCCTACAAAATACCCACTCCCTTTGAATTTTAAGCCCAAAAAGCCAATACTCCATTTAAAATTAGCCGATTGAGTGCCTAATTTCCATGTTTTTTCGTCTATTGGCACATAGTTTTGTTGGATAGTCAAACTATCTACAAAATCTACTCCTGTTTCTGCCTTCGTAACAATCAACTCTGTGCTATGTACTCGCCAATCTCCATCTTGTATATACAATGTGCCAAAAAATACAGGGCTGCCTTTCTGTTTTGGAATCAATTTGATTTTGTGTAATGACAAGCCTTTTTCTTGCACCGTCCCCAAATATTCGTAACGGTAATGCACCATAGACGTAGGGGCTATGGGCGAAATGAAACTTCTTGGCGACAATCCGCCCATGTCTATACTACTTTTATACAAATTGACATCAAAGTCTAAGGCAGAGTTCCAACTGAACGAATTGCTGCGACCACTGACTTTGGAGGCTATCATAATTTCTTTGCCTTTGGGCTTGTCAAAATAAAGTTCAGATAGAGATTCAGATAAATAAACAATACCTCTGTTGGTGGTGTCGCCTTCTGCTCCCGGTATGGTAATGTCTCTTCCCATCACTTTTTTAGGGGCATCATCAACTCTTTGCAAACCTTTGATATAGGCTTTGGCTGTATATTTTGGGGCTTGTTCTAAGTAAAATTTGCGTTTGTCTTGGGCGTTGCGAATAATCTCATAGGCGGGGTCTTCTCTTTTAGCAGAAATCTCTACTTCTTTCAACGAAATACTTTCAGCTTCCAACACAATATTTATTGTTTGGTCTTTACCTGCCAAAGTTACGTTTTGTGTAACAGCCTTATAGCCCAAAAAACGAAAGGCTACTGTATAGTTGCCGTCAGGTAGGTTAATAGCATATTTCCCATCTGTATTCGTTACTGTAGTGCGTGTAAAGTCTTTGTTACCAACTTGTTCTATATAAATAGTAACAAAAGGTAGCAATTCGCCTTTGTTGTCTTTCACAGTACCAAATAAGTTGGCTGCCTGAGAAATACTTGTGAAAAATAAAAAAACGAGGGGTAAGAAGTAGTTTTTCATGTCTTTAATTTTAATAGAATATGGTAATGTGAAGAAGTAATTTAAGTTAGTGTGTATGTAATACAGATGTAAAATAAATAAGTAAGGTTGCTTTATATGTGAAAATTTCTTAAAAAAACTTGAATTTAATAAAAAAATTACCTAAAATTCAAAGCCAAAGTTGAGGTTTACATATATTTTTTATCTGTAATTGCTAAATACGCTAAGTTTCTTGGTTTTTTATCTTTCAACTTTGTCGTAGGCATCATACTAAGCCTATCTTTCTTTTAATACTTATTTATTCTTTATTCATCTTCTTATTATCTCATTTCTTCTTAAACTTTTCAATACATATTTAAAAAGGTATCTCTTGTATAGTTGTTGCTGTATAAAGCTAATCAATAAAAATAAGTTTGTTTTAAATCTTTTCATACCAACTACTTAAATACTAACCTTTTAGAAAATCCATTCACTAATAAAAAACTAATTACATGACTATAAAATAGTTAGCATTGAAAAGTATTTATTTAATTGCTATCTATACTTTTTAGTAAAATACTATTGAATTAAAGATTGTTTGCTAAAGCTATTTTAATAACCCTTTTAAATTTTTTTACTCTATTTCCCCTGACTATGAATTTTTCTCAGATTACAAACAAGTTTTCCCGAAGGGTAGGCATAGGACTACTCTTTATGGGTTTAGTAGGTGGTGCTACAGTCCCTTACTACCATGATTTTTTTACGAAATCAGATAAACTAAGCACCTCACAAGTGCCTATTCTGTCATCTTCGCCATCACAATCTTCTACAACTGCTAGCATTGCACCTATTGTGGAGCAAACGAATACAGTGATAGGTAGAAAGTTTGTGCAGAACAAACAAGTATCCAACAATACCATTTTAACCAATACTACTACTGATATAGTAGATACTCGGAATGGCGACCCTTTGGCTGCCGAAAGAGCTGCATGGGAGAAAATGGTCAATGAACACAAGTACAGCAACCGACCAGCCTATAACAAACAAGACTGGAAAAAATTGGGCTTGCCAAGAGCAGACAGACCAGATTGGGCTTTTGAACAAGACTTTCTGCGAACAATGAACCCCGCTACAGGCGAAGTTCCATTGCAAACAAAAGATATAGCAAACCAATACGCCAAAGAGTATTGGGAAAGACCACAAGTACAGGCTGCTATTCCGATAACATGGACAGAAAGAGGACCTAATAATATTGGTGGTAGAACAAGGGCAGTAATGTTTGACCCTAATGATGCAACCAAGAAAAAAGTATGGGCTGGCGGTGCTGGTGGCGGTTTATGGTTTACTAATGACATTACTACCAACTCTGGTTGGACTAAAGTAGATGACCTTTGGGATAACATTGCTATTTCATGTATCGCCTACGACCCTAGTAATACACAAGTATTTTATGTAGGTACAGGTGAGGCGTATGGTGGTGGCGTAAGAGGAGCTGGCATCTGGCGTACTACCAATGGCGGAACTACATGGGCAAGAATGGCTGGTACAGACCCTACTGCTGATGACTTCAATTTTATTCAAAAAATTGTGGTAAGAGCCAATGGCGAAGTTTTGGCAACCACAAGAGGCTTATTCACCAATACAGGTGGCTTGATGAAATTTGATGGCACGAATTGGACTAAGGTATTAGCTCCTATGACAGGCACAGGTTTGGCTGCGGCTGATGGAGATATGGTAAGAGATTGGGGTTGTGATATTGAAATTGCTGCTAATGGAGATATTTATGCCTCTATGGGCTTCAATACATTTGGTAAGGTCTATAAATCTACCAATGGCGGTACTAACTGGACAGCATTACCTAATGCAACGGCTGGTGCTACAAACCAAACAAGAATTGAGTTGGCGGTAGCTCCAAGTAACTCGAATGTGATTTATGCTGTAGCACAAAATTCGGCTGGAGGTAATCAAGATGTGGCTATGTTACGCAAAAGTACAGATGGCGGAGCTACATGGTCAAACCTACCGATTCCTGTTACTCGTGACCAACCTGCAAATGGTTGTGGTCTAACAACTGACCACTTTACAAGGGCTCAGGCTTTTTGGGATTTGACCATTGCTGTACACCCAACTAACCCTAACTTAGTGTTGTTGGCAGGGATAGACGCACACAGAAGTACAGACGGTGGAGCTACATGGAATGACATTTCTTTGTGGATAAGTCGTACTCCTGCCCAAAACTGTAATAAAGGTTATATTCATGCAGATATTCACAATGCTATTTTCCGCCCTAACAATACGAATGAAGTAGTTTTTGCCTCTGATGGTGGTTTAGACTACTCTCCAAATGCTGGTGATGTAGGCACAGCCACCCCTACAATGGAGTCGAGAATTACCAACTATAATGTAACACAGTTTTATTCAGGTGATATTGCAGCTACGGCAGGTAGCAACTTAATTATTGGTGGTACACAAGATAATGGTACATTATTAACTAACGGTACAGGTATTCAGGCAGCCACTTCGCCTTCTGGTGGTGATGGTGGTTATTCTTTTATCAGCAAAACCAATGCAAATATTAGGATTTCGTCTTATACTAACTGTAACTACTATCGTACTAATGCAGGTGATGTGGCGAATTTTGAAGAAATCACTTCTGCAAGTCCACTCAAAGGCAATGGTTCTTTCATCAATCCTACCGAATATGATTCTGATGCAGATATTTTGTATGCAAACATTCGTGGCGGTGGTAACACTACAACTACAGACTTCTTCCGTATATCTTCTTTAAGTTCTGCTACACCTACCATTGCTGCTGCTACAATTACAGGAGCAACACCGGGGGCAAATGCTATTACACACCTCAAAAAATCTCCACATACAGCCAATACTTTATTTTTGGGCTTGGCAAATGGTAATTTATTGAAGGTTACAAATGCCAATGCTACCCCTGTGGGTACGGCTATTACAGCACCAGTAGTAGGTTCTGTTTCTTGTATAGAAGTAGGTGCAAACGAAAACCAATTATTGGTAACATTTACTAACTATGGCATCAGTTCGCAAGTTTGGGAAACAGCAGATGGTGGAGCTACTTGGCGTAATAAAAAGGGCAATTTGCCAGATATGCCTGTGCGTTGGGCTTTATACAATCCTAATAACCGTAACCAAGTTATTTTGGCTACTGAAGTAGGTTGTTGGTCAACAGATAATTTTGATAATGGCGGTACTGGTACGCCTGTTTGGGGTTCAAGTAATGCAAGTTTGGCAAATACTCGTTGCGATATGATGAAGTACAGAGCCTCTGATGGTATGGTTTTAATAGCTACACATGGTAGAGGTATGTACACCGCCTTTCCATTTAATACAGCTACCCCAACTATTACCCTTAGTGCAGCAGCTTTAACAGCTTTTACAAGTTGTGCAGGTTCAGTTTCAACAGAACAAAGCTATACAGTAACAGGGGCAAATTTAACAGCAAACATTTCTATAGTTCCGCCTACAGGTTTCGAGATTTCAACAGGTACAGGTGGTGCTTTTGCAGCTACGAATCCTATTACTTTGACACAAACAGGCGGTAATGTAGCTACAACGACTATTTATGTTCGCCAAAGTGCAGCAGCAGCTAATGGTTCAAGTGGTAATATTTCGCATACAAGTACAGGAGCTACTACACAAAATAAAGCTATTCCTACAAGTACGGTCAATGCCACTTCTACACCTACGGTAAGCATTAGCCCAACAACGGCAGTAGCAGGTAGCCAAACCTTTACGGCAACGGCTGCCAACGTAGCAGGGGGTACAGTGGCGTATGACTTCCAAAAAAATGCAGTTTCACAACAAAACAGTGCAGCGACAACTTGGAATGCTACAGGTTTAGTGGCAGGTGATGTAGTGCGTTGTGTAATTACTGTTACAGGGGGTACTTGTTTAACCGCAACTACGGCAACTTCAAATACAGTAACCGTAACCGCAGCCCCAACGCCAACGATTACGCTAAGTGCAGCAGCTTTAACAGCCTTTACAAGTTGTGCAGGTTCAGTTTCAGCAGAACAGCAATATACAGTAACAGGTGCTAATTTAACAGCTAACATTTCTATTGTTCCACCTACAGGTTTTGAGATTTCTACAGGTACAGGTGGGGCTTTTGCAGCTACGAATCCTATTACTTTAACACAAACAGGCGGTAACGTAGCTACAACAACTATTTATGTTCGCCAAAGTGCAGCAGCAGCCAACGGAGCAAATGGTAACATTACGCATACAAGTACAGGTGCAACGCAGCAAGACAAAGCTATTCCTGCAAGTATAGTTAATGCTTTGCCAGCTATAGGTACACAGCCTACTAACCAAACTATTTGTGCAGGTGCAAATACAACTTTCACTGTGGCAGCTACAGGGGCAGGTTTAACGTACCAATGGCAGGAAAAAGTAGGTGCAGGTGCTTTCGCAAATATTACGAATGGTGGGGTGTATGGCGGTGCAACTACAGCTTCTTTGACTTTGACAGGTGCAACAGCAGGTATGAATACGAACCAATACCAATGTATTGTGTCGGGTACTTGTACGCCAGCAGCTACTTCTACGGCTGTTACATTGACAATCAATGCTTTACCAACAATTACTACCCAACCAACGGCACAATCTACTTGCGTTACAGGTAATGCTACGTTTACAGTGGCAGCTACAGGAGCAGGTTTAACGTACCAATGGCAGGAAAAAGTAGGAGCAGGTGCTTTTGCTAATATTACCAACGGTGGGGTGTATGGTGGGGCAACTACAGCCAATTTGACTTTGACAGGCGTAACAGCCCCAATGAATACGAACCAATACCAATGTATTGTGTCTGGTACTTGTACGCCAGCAGCTACAAGTAATGCCGTTGCTTTAACAGTAACCGCAGGAACAGCTATTAATACACAACCAACAAACCAAGCAGGTTGCGTGGGTGGTACGGTGAATTTTACTACGGCAGCTTCGGGTTCAGGTACAGTTACGTACCAATGGCAAGAAAAAGTAGGAGCAGGTGCATTTGCAAATATTACGAATGGTGGTATTTATAGTGGTGCAACTACAGCTACTTTGACTTTGACAGGTATCACTGCCCCAATGAATACGAACCAATACCAATGTATTGCAACCTCTACTTGTGGTAATGCTACATCTAATACAGCTACTTTAAGCATCAACACAGCAACGTCTGTTACTACACAACCTACCGCCCAAACGGTTTGTCCTACCCAAAATGCAACTTTCACAGTGGCAGGAGCAGGTGAAGGTACTGTTACGTACCAATGGCAGGAAAAAGTAGGTGCAGGTGCTTTTGCTAATATTACGAATGGTGGTGTGTATGGTGGTGCAACTACAGCCAATTTGACCTTAACAGGCGTAACAGCAGGTATGAACACTAACCAATACCAATGTATTGTAACAGCTACTTGTGGTAATGTAACTTCTAATGCTGTGGCTTTAACAGTTAATCCAGTACCAAGCATTACGACACAACCAACGGCACAATCGGCTTGTACTGCGGGCAATGCTACATTTAGCGTAGTGGCAGCAGGTGCAGGTTTAACGTACCAATGGCAGGAAAAAGTAGGAGCAGGTGCTTTCGCAAATATTACGAATGGTGGTGTGTATGGCGGTGCAACTACAGCCAATTTGACTTTGACAGGTGTAACAATAGGTATGAATACGAACCAATACCAATGTATTGTTTCGGGTACTTGTACGCCAGCAGTTACAAGTAATGCTGTTGCTTTGACAGTAACCGCAGGCTTGACTATAGGCACTCAACCAACACCTCAGACAGTTTGTGCTACTCAAAATGCTACATTTACAGTGGCAGCCACAGGTTCTGGTATTACGTACCAATGGCAAGAAAAAGTAGGAGCAGGTGCTTTTGCTAATATTACCAATGGTGGTGTGTATGGTGGTGCAACTACAGCGTCTTTGACTTTAACAGGTGTACCTGTAGGTATGAGTACGAACCAATACCAGTGCGTTATTAATAGTTCTTGTGGCAATGCAACTTCAACAGCCGTAGCTTTGACAGTAAACGCAGCTACAACCATTACTACTCAACCAACTGCACAAACTATTTGTGTGGGTAACAACGCAACTTTCACAGTGGCAGTTACAGGAGCAGGCGTTACGTACCAATGGCAAGAAAAAGTGGGAGCAGGTGCTTTCGCTAATATTACGAATGGTGGCGTGTACGGTGGTGCAACTTCGGCAAGTTTGACTTTGACAAACCCAGCTATTGGTATGAGTACAAACCAATACCAATGTGTTATTACATCAAGTTGTGGTAATTCAACGTCTAATGCCGTAGCTTTAACTATCAATGCTTTACCAGCTATTGGCACACAGCCTACGAACCAAACTATCTGTTCTACGGGTAATGCAACTTTCACAGTAGCAGCTACAGGAGCAGGTTTAACGTACCAATGGCAAGAAAAAGTAGGAGCAGGTGCTTTCGCAAACATTACGAATGGTGGTGTGTATAGTGGTGCAACTACAGCTTCTTTAACTTTAACAGGTGTGCCGATTGGTATGAATACTAATCAATACCAATGTATTGTTTCTGGAACTTGTACGCCAGCAGCAACAAGTAATACTGCAACTTTGACTGTAAACGCAGGGGCAAGTGTAACTACACAACCAACTTCCCAAACAGTGTGTGCCACACAAAACGCAACTTTCACAGTAGCAGCTACAGGCACAGGTTTAACGTACCAATGGCAAGAAAAAGTAGGAGCAGGTGCTTTTGCAAATATTACTAATGGTGGTGTGTATGGCGGTGCAACTACAGCTACTTTGACTTTGACAGGTGTAACAGCAGGTATGAATACGAACCAATACCAATGCGTAATTACAGCAGGTTGCGGTAGTTTAAATTCTAATGCAGTGGCTTTAACAGTAAATACTGCCCCAACAATAGGCACACAACCAACACCTCAAACAGTTTGTGCGAATGCAACGGCTACCTTTACTGTAGCAGCTACAGGAGCAGGTTTGACGTACCAATGGCAAGAAAAAGTAGGAGCAGGTGCTTTTGCTAATATTACCAACGGTGGTGTGTATGGTGGTGCAACTACAGCTACTTTGACTTTGACAAATCCAGCAGCTGCAATGTCCACAAACCAATACCAATGTATTGTGTCTGGCACTTGTACGCCAGCAGCTACAAGTACAGCCGTAGCTTTAACAGTAACGCCAGTAAACGCAACACCAACCCTTAACGCATTAACAGCCGTAAGTTTGGCAGTTTCTGCCCCAGCTCAGACCGTTAATTTAACAGGTATAGGCATGGGTACAGGTGATACAGGGCAAACTTTGACCGTAACTGCCACAAGTAGCAACTTGGCTTTGATACCAAACCCAACAGTTACTTATACAAGTGCAAATGCTACAGGTAGTATTAGTTTTACACCTATTGCTAACCAATCGGGTACAGCTACCATTACGGTAACGGTAACAGATAACGGTGGTACAGCTTGTGGTGCAGTAAATACTCTTTCTCGTACATTCTTGGTAGATGTAGGTACACCACCACCACCTCCACCTGCTCGCCGTGAACAAACTATTACGTTTGCTGCCATTGCAGATAGAGAGTTTATAAATGTTCCTTTTGGTGTTCCTGCGACTGCAAGTTCTAATTTGCCAGTAACTATTACTGTAACCAGTGGTAATGCTACGATTAACGGACAAACTTTGACCTTGACAGGTATTGGCGACATCACTTTGACAGCTACCCAAGCAGGTAACAACGAATACCTTGCAGCTACTCCAGTAAGCCGTACTTTCAAAGTAACCAAAGCAACACCAAGCATTACTTTTGCAGCTATTACCGATAGAGCATGGAATTCTGGTAGTTTTGGAATTAGTGTTTCAGGTACAACGGGACAACCAACCGTAGCCGTTACACAAGGACAAACTATTGCTACGCTTGCTAATAATAACACTGTAAACTTAAATGCAGCCGTAGGACAAGTAACCATTACCGCATCTTTGGCAGAAACACCAACATACAATGCGGTGAGTGTAAGCAGAAGTTTTGCAGTAACTAAAGCCAATCAACAAATCAACTTCCCAAGTTTATCTGTGTTGAGAGCAGGTACTACCGAAACTCTACAAGCTACCGCCTCTTCTAACTTGCCTATTACTTATACAGTAGTTTCAGGCAATGCGACTGTAACAGGCAATACCTTGAATGTTACGAATGCAGCAGCTTCGATAGTAGTAAGTGCCAGCCAAGCAGGAAATGATTTGTGGAATGCAGCCACTACGGTAACACAAACTATTCAAGTATTGAAAGTGGAACAAACTGTTAGCTTAAATGCAAGTGTTTCACCAACCATTAGTTTGGGTCAAAGCCAAATTGTGAATGTAACTAGTTCTTCTAATTTGCCAATTACAATTCGTGTGATTACAGGTACAGCTACCATCAACGGTTTGACTATTACACCTACAAGTACAGGTTTAGTAGTAGTAGAAATAGTACAGTTGGGCAATGATGTATTCAATGCAAGTCAGCCTATTCGTTTGGCTTTCAATGTATTACCAACTATTGCACTGGCAAATGTGAATGTAACAGGTACAGTTTGTGCAGGTGCAGAACTTACAGTAGGTTACACAACCAACGGTAATTTTGCAGCAGGTAATTACTTTACATTGGAATTGTCTGATGAAGAAGGTAACTTTAATGGTAGTTCTTTGGGTGGACAAGAGGGTTTAGGTTCAGGTTCATTCAAATTACCAATCCCAAGAAGTTTGAACAAAACAGGCTCACGTTACAGAGTAAGAGTAGTAGCCTATCCAAGCAATGTAATGTCTAATAGCAGTAATACCTTTACTATCAATACTTTACCAGCACAACCATTCATTACTTTGAACACAGACGGTAAAACATTGAGTTCTACGTCTTCTACAGGTAACCAATGGTATTTGGCAGGTATTCCGATAGCTGCTGCCACAGGGCAAACTTTCACGCCTACGCAAACAGGTAGCTATACATTGATAGTAACACAAAATGGTTGTGCTTCTATTGAGTCGCCTGCGTACTTCTACCAATTACCTACACCAACAGGCATCAATGATGACAATTTGGCTGCGGGCTTATCTTTGTTCCCTAACCCAACCGAAAACAAATTTGTATTGGAAGGAACAGTAGAAAAAGCTGGTGTAGTAACCTTGAAATTGGCAGATGCTTTGGGCAGAATCTTGACCGAAGAGAAAGTAAGTACCAACGGCGTACAATTAAAAGCTGAAATCAACTTAGCCGACTACGGAGCAGGAGTATATTTCTTGACCATAGAAAGCAATGGAAAAACAGCTATTAAACGTATCATAAGGCACTAAGATTAGTGAGGTTTCCTTCATAAACAACCCCCTGACACTTTGTAATGTTAGGGGGTTTGTTTTTGGGGTAAAGTTGCGTGTTGTCAAAAATTTTTACCACAGCTCCCAAAATAACTCATAAAAACTTCGTTCTTTTGGTTTTGTAAATTGATAATTTGTTGGCGAATAAAGGGCAAGTGGAATAGACTGTTTACGAGAAGAAATAAATACCAAATACAGTTTGTCATTGCTAGCATTAAACATTAGAGAATCTGTAGCAGTAAGCCATGAATAATCTGTAACACGAAATAATCCGAAAAGGCTGTGATGATAAGCACTTTCTTTGATGCTAATTCTTGCCTCTTTTGCTTCAAATGTTACTCCGCTACTTGTTAAATTGTAAATAGTGTCTGCTGGTATTATTGTCGTTTCAGAGCTATGATAATCACCACAAGCAGCTATTACCTATGCTTCTTTATTTAATTTAATCCATTGAATATCAGATAGCTGAAAATTAAAAACATAATAATAAATTACTAATAAATAGGTAATCTTAATACCATGCTGAAGATAAATAGAACGGACTTTTTGGTGAATAAAATAGAGGCAACAACCTAAAAATAAAAGTTTTGTACCTACTACCAGCCACATAGCCCAATAGTATTGTTGATACAAAGGCTGAATAGTTGTATAGATTTCTTGCCAGTTTTTCATGATTATAATAGGGGGCTTAGACGAAAGATAATATTAAAATTGATAATTATTTTATACATTCATAATACGGCAAATAAGGTTTACCATGAAATACATATTGGTTATTATTTTACTATTATCAACATATAAAGGAGAAGCACAGCATATTCCTTCCTTGCTTTCTTTTCAGTATGATAGTGCCATAGCTTATACCTATTATCAAAAAGGAGAAGGAGAAAATTTGATACACAACCAACAGATAAACCCTGCTGTTAGCATTATCAAAAAGTTTGTTTTGACCCCAAAAATGATAGTTGAATGGGCTACTTTATTAAGTAAGCCCTCTAATTTTGGTGGAGTAACCAAAGCTTGTTTTATACCAAGATTTTCTATTGTATTTTTTAGAAATAAAAAATGTATAAGTTGGGTACATTTCTGTCTGGAATGCAATAGTTTAGAAAGCTCAGAATTTTTGTATGCTACACATTATTACGACCTCATTAGAGAAGAAGATAGGGAACAAGTTTATCATACTATAGCAAAACGCAAGGACAAAAAAGAGTTTGATAGTTTGGAAGCAAATAATAAAATTTTAATTTTACATAGAGATGGGTTTTCTAAAAAAGGTCGGAAACGAATAAAAAAATGGTTGAAGCAATATATGGAGTAATCCAATTTATCAAGATGATATATATAAAACCACTGAAAAAAATAATAAAAACGGCTCTACATATACGAACCTTATTCGTTTTAGCTATACTAAATATAGTCATCTACGAACTATGTATTCATGGTGTAACGCCATTTAATAGACTTGCAAGCCATACATATCTTGGTGTATCCTCCGAAGAAAGTTGGTCAGGAATCCAATTATGGGATTTACTAACAGTAGCTACTGCGTCTTGGATTGGCGTAGTTTTTATTGTTTATGTACTATACACATTAGTTTCACATTAAATACTTGTCTTATTCAAAACCACAATTGTCAAAGCACCTATGAACTCTTTAAATCTATCTCTCCATACTTTCAAAATTCCTGAAAACATCAATGAGCTACTGCAAAATAATGATGAAATGTGGGAGTATGATGATTTTTCTCCTTTTAATATTACAATTTCCAATGGATTTCATAAAGGAAAAGCAAGGACACAGTATCAAATAGATTTTTGCCCTTATGAGGAATTTGACGAACTCAACCAACACATAGAAGGCTTGGGCTTTGAGGCAGACGGTTATGGTTGGACAGATTACATATTGGAATACATCTCCGAAACAGCACCCTCCTTGTCAAAAGTTGTATTTGAAGACTCAGAAACCGAAACCTGTGTACTGTATGTAAACGAAGCGAAGTATTTTGTGCCTTTGCTTACTAAGGTAGAAGAAGCTATCAAGGAGTTGGCGGGGGGTAGCCCGATGTAAGTGCATTGTTTTGCGTTAAATAATAGTTTCTACATTGGCAATGATGTAGGCAAGCCTGCTGCAAGGCTTGATAAGTGTGGAAAAATGATACTATTGTTAAATAAATTTTAAAAATTTTTATTATGTTTTTAAAAAAATCTATTAATATTTTTTTACTTATTGTATATGTTAATATTATACTATTTACTGGAGCTTGTAGGTCGTCTTTAAATGCACCTGCGTTTAATCATAAAATAATACGTAAAGAATTAAAAAAAGCCCTCAGATTATCTAAACAAGAGATAACTCTGTTGGAAAAAGCATTGGAAATATATAAAGACAGTATTAAAAATATAGACCAAGTTGTTTTTACTCAATTAGATGCATGGTGGCATGGTTTGCCAAAAGATGGTATTAGCCTAATTATTTCAAATGATTATTATATTTTTTGTAATAGCAAAGATGGAAGCATAAAGTTATATTCTATGGACACTAGTAACTTAAACAATAAAATATTGCAAGCTGTCAAAAACCAAAATATTGCTCACTTAAAGGAATATGCAGCAAAAGAAAGTAGTAAATGTAGTCATTGTGGAATTATTGTAATTGTATATAAGGAAGGAGAAGTGTATAAAAAAGAAGTGATTGATGAGTTTTTAGAAATAATACAAGAAAACAGTAGATAGGTTTGGGCAAGTTTCATAAAAGTAGAGTTTAGGTTGTTTTACGTTGGCAATGGTCGAAGACCTTGACAAGCGTAGAAAACTATACGATTGTCAAGGTGCTGACGTACTATACACCTCAAATTTCCTTATTTCCTTACTTACTCCCAACATTTTTCCCTATTTTTGCAAAAAATTACTCACCCTACAGACTAAAATCCGTAGCTACAGATTGATATGAAAAACTTTTCTCGATATACCATTACCGCAGCTTTACCTTACGCCAATGGTCCTTTGCACATAGGGCATATTGCGGGGGCGTACTTGCCTGCGGATATTTATGTACGTTACTTGCGGGCTAAACGCAAAGACGTGGCGTTTATTTGCGGTTCAGACGAACACGGAGCAGCCATTACGCTACGTGCCAAAAAAGAGGGCATCACTCCCCAACAAATCATAGACAAATACAACGACCAAATCAAGACGACTTTTGAGCAGTTCGGTATTTCGTTTGACATTTACCACCGCACTTCTTCGCCTATTCACCACCAAACTTCTCAAGACTTTTTCCTCCAACTGAACAAGACAGGAAAATTCAAACTCATTGAAAATGAGCAGTTTTACGACACCGAAGCCAAGCAGTTTTTGGCAGACCGTTATATCATGGGTACTTGTCCTAAGTGCGGACATGACGCAGCTTATGGCGACCAATGCGAAAAATGCGGTTCTACGCTAAGTCCTACGGAGTTGATTAACCCCAAATCTACGTTGAGTGGCAGCACGCCTATTCTCAAAAATACAACCCATTGGTATTTACCTCTCAACGAATATGAGGCGTGGCTACGTGAATGGTTGTTGGAAGGTAAAAAAGATGTACTCAAAGCCAATGTTTTTGGGCAGTGCCGTTCTTGGTTGGAGCAAGGTTTGCAGCCTCGTGCCATGACAAGGGACTTGGATTGGGGCGTAAAAGTACCCTTGCCCGAAGCCGAAGGAAAGGTCTTGTATGTGTGGTTAGACGCACCGATTGGCTACATCTCTGCTACCAAAGCATGGGCAGAGCAAACAGGCAAAAATTGGGAAGATTACTGGAAAAAAGACGATACACGCCTAATACATTTCATTGGAAAAGACAATATTGTATTCCATTGTATCATTTTCCCTATCATGCTAAAAGCACATGGTGAATTTGTGTTGCCTGATAACATTCCTGCCAATGAATTTTTGAATTTGGAAGGGGATAAAATTTCTACGTCGAGAAATTGGGCGGTGTGGTTACACGAATACCTCGAAGATTTCCCTAACCTACAAGATACTTTGCGGTATGTGCTTACGTCCATTGCTCCAGAAACAAAGGACAGCGAATTTACATGGAAGGATTTTCAGGCAAGACACAACAGCGAATTAGCCGATATTTTGGGTAATTTTGTAAATAGAGTAATTGTTTTAACCAATAAATATTTTGGTGGTGGCGTACCAGCTTTGGGCGAACTGAGTGAGTATGACAAAGAAGTTTTGGCAGAAATAGCTACCTATCCAAAGAAAATTGAGGCTTTACTCGACAACTTCAAGTTCAGAGATGCACAAACCGAATTAATGAATTTGGCAAGGTTGGGTAATAAATATTTTACAGTTACAGAGCCTTGGAAGTTGGCAGGCAACCCTGAAAACTTGGAGTTGGTAGGTACAATTTTGAATGTAACCCTCCAAATAGCTGCAAACTTGGCTATTTTGGCACAACCATTTTTGCCTTTTACTGCCGAAAAAATACAGAAATTGTTAGGCAATGGGGCAGTAGATACTACTTTGGCTGCTCACGTACCACAAGACACCAATTTATTTGTGTGGGAAAATGCAGGGAAAACAGACATTTTGAAGTCTTACCACAAAATAGCCGAAAAACCCGAAGTGTTGTTCCCAAAAATAGAAGATGCCACCATAGCCAAACAGTTGGCGAAGTTGGAAGCAAGCAAGTTGGCACGCAAACCTGCCGAACCTTTGAAAGAAAACATGAACTATGACGACTTCACAAAGTTGGACTTGCGAATTGCGACCATTACGGCAGCCGAAAAGGTAGCAAAGGCGAAAAAACTCTTGAAATTAACCTTAGACACAGGGTTGGACATTCGCACCGTAGTCAGTGGCATTGCAGAATACTACGAACCTGAAAAAATCATAGGGCAACAAGTGGTACTTTTGGCAAACCTTGCTCCTAAAGAAATTAAGGGCATTTTGTCGCAAGGCATGATACTCATGGCAGAAGACAAAGACGGTAGCCTGAAATTTGTGCAGCCGAGTGCTGCGGTGGGGAATGGGTGTACGGTGAGGTAATTTTAAACCCTTTTGGTAAGTATAACTACTTACCAAAAGGGTTTTTCTTTTAACTTACCCAACTAAACTGTCTTTTAGCTTGCTCTTTAGTAAGAACTAAATATGTTTTTACATTTAGCAATTTCATATATGATTTTAACTGTGTTTTGTAAGCTGTATTGAGTGTACCTATATAAGTTGTATCTGTTTCTTTCCAATCCACAATAGTCAGCAGTTGAATAGTGGTTTGGTTGGAAATAGTAAATGGAGAACATTTTTGAATTTGTGTGCTATATGGTTTAGCTAATAAAATAGACACAAATAGCAATAAACTATCTACAGACTTTTTGACTAAATCATAAATACGAGATTTGGTAATTCTTTCTTTCATTTCCTTAATTTTTTCTTTATCAAAACTAAGGTCATTTTCTTCTTCAATTTTATGATTTTGCCAACCCTTCAACTCAATCAGATAAAGTATATCCATTGTTTGGTCATACCAACAGCAATCCATTTCTTTGATACCTTGCAGTTGAGTATAACCTTCGCAATCCTCAAAACGAAAAAAGTTATTATCGGGAAAAGTCAAAGTAATTCCACTTTCAGTAATAGGTGTCATGGCTAAGAGTTTAAGTCAATTTCTATTTCTTGGTCAAACATTTTAATAGCTTCTTCTATTACCGAGTTGGTGGGTAATACACCATCTATAAGGCTATGAAAAGAATTTTTTACACTTTCGCCTCTTTCTCTAGTCAAATTCCAACACAAAGTTGGCAGTTTATCTCTTTTAGAACAAATAGCTAATTGCTTGATAACGAAATAACTATGCGTAGCCATAAAAATTTGTACGCCTGCTTTACTCATTGCTACCAACATTTCTACCAACTGTCGTATGGCATCAGGGTGTAAGGCGGTTTCAGGTTCGTCCATAAACAAAATAGTGCCTTTGCCTAACTGCCTATTTGTAATTAGGGTATTCAGAATACCAATTTTCTTAATTCCTTCGGCAGTTTGCTGCATAGAAAACTGTTGGTTGCCTTTTTTGAAAATAAATGGTTGTTCACTCAACCTTGTTTGTTCTATTTTGCCTTCAAATAACTCTTCCAACGATTTATTCACTTTGCTTAATTCACTGGCTACTCTACCTTTGGTAGAAGGCAAATCTAAGGCTTCTATCAAATCTAAATAGGTGTCATCAAAACCAACACCATAAAACTTATTCCTGATATTGCGTATATCACTAAATGCTGTTAAAACCTCTTTGGCAGGAATAAAAATAGTGTTAATAAGTTCATCTGGAATAGCCTCTACATGGTCTATGCAATTTGGAATGGTTTTTTCTGTTCTTTCTCCAAAAGAGTAATAAAGAGGCTGTTTGTATTTAGCAGTATGGTTCAAAAGGGTTATGTTTACCTCTAATTTATCACTTGCTCCTTTCTGCACCAATTCGCCCAAACCCAAGCCGTTTTTTCGGGGCATAAACGTATCAAAAAGTTTATCGGGAAGTTCTTTCTTAAAAGTTGTATCAGTTGTTTTGGACTTTAAACTGTATATTTCTAAGGTTTTGACTGTAGCATATAATAGTTTCAAAAGCCCTGTTTTTCCTGTATCATTTTTGCCAATAATCAAATTAATTGGAGGGACTTCTTCAACGTGCAAAGCTGAATGAGCCATAAAGTTTTTGATAGTAATAGCATTTATCATAAATGATGTTTCTTTTTAGGGTAAATAAAGCTAAAATTAACGAAATCGTCAAATGATTAGGTAATTTAAGAAGGAGTTTATAGTCTTGTGATTGTAGTTGATACAGTAAAATTTTTGCAGCAGGAACTTTGTTTGCATATATTGGAACATGGATTTGAGGTATAAAACAGATTGATTAGTTTTATAGAGGTAAAATGTTAAATGCTAAAAAGTCTGTGTTTTAATAAGCAAATATAAATATTTTCATAATTATCATTCTTTTACAATCAATCCATTATGTTAGTAGTTACAGGCGGTTCTAAAGGCGTAGGCAGAGCCATTATAGAAAAATTTGCAGCAGAAGGTCATAAAACCATTGTTACTTGTGCCAGACAAGAACAAGAATTGGCGTTGGCAGCCCAACACCTTGCAGCCAATTATGGTACAAAGTTGCTATACTGCACAGCAGATTTAGCTGAAAGAACAGAACAAAAAAAATTTGTTGATTTTGTCTTGGCACAAAACCAACGCATAGAGATTGTGGTCAATAATGCGGGTTTCTTTCAACAAGGGCAACTGCACAATGAACCCGAAGGTGTATTGGAAAAGACCATGAACACCAATCTCTACAGTGCCTACTACATTACCAAAGGCTTGTTAGACAGTATGTTAGCCGTACAAAAAGGGCATATTTTTAACATTTGTTCCGTAGCAAGTTTAGCCCCATTGCCGAATTGTGGGAGCTACTGCATTTCCAAATTTGCAATGTATGGTATGAGCCAAGTGTTTAGAGAAGAACTGAAACCGCATAACATAAAGGTTACTTCGGTGCTGTTAGGGGCAACGCTGACGGATAGCTGGAAAGGCGTACCGATAGCCCCCGAAAGATTGGTTAATCCGCAAGACGTGGCAGAGGCTATATTGGGGGCATACAGTTTGTCGGAACGGACAGTAATTGAGGAATTATTGATACGCCCACAGTTGGGAGATTTGTAGGTAGAGTGGCTTATGATGCCATTAAAAACACTGTTTTTAAAAGAATAGCAAAATAAATTGTTAAATTTTTGTAAATATTCTTACATTGTAAGCCCTTAGTGATATTGCCATAAAAATCCAATGCGTAGCCGTTATTTATTCTTACTTTTTCTTTCTTTACTCACTACATTGGGATATGCCCAAAAACCTTCGAAGAAAGAAAAAAGGTTAGACAGCCTTCAAAAAGTTTTAGTTACAATAGACAAAACCAAACCCCAATACATAGAGGTTTTGGGCAAAATCTGTTTTGAATACCGCCGTAGCAACCCCCAAAAGATAGCAGAATTAGCCCAAGAAATGCTAACATTGAGCAAGGTACAAAACTATGAAAGAGGTTTGGCAGAAGGCTATTATTTTTTGGGAATGTCGTTTCAGTTACAAGATACGTATGTGGAGGCACTCAAAAACTATTTAGAAGCCTTAAAAATTTTTGAGAAATTGGCTAATAAAACAGGCAAAGCACGTACTTATAATGGCATTGGTATTGTGTATTCTAACCAAAAAGAGTATGAAAAAGCAAAATATTACTACAATCTATACATCAGTCTAAGTGATGACAATGACACTAAAGCCACTGCCCTCAACAATATTGGTAATATTTATAAAGATACCAAAAACTATGATAGTGCCGTAGTGCTTTACCGCCAAGCCTTTTCTTTGACAGACACCCTAAAAGATAGGACTACTTACGCCTTGTTACTCAGTAATATGGGTGATGTATTGGTAAAAACAGAACACTATGACTCTGCCTATTGGTATTGTAACAAGGCTCGGCGGGTGTTGATTGAAAATGCAAATACTCGTACTCTTACGACAGCCCTCAATAATTTGGGGCTTATTTTTCTGCGAAAACAAACTTATGATAGTGCCGAAATTTTATTGCAGGAAGGACTTACAAAGTCGTTGAAAATCAAACGAAAAGAGAATATCAGAAATGCGTATTTGTACTTGTCTGAACTGTATGAAAAGCAGAAAAAATATGACCTCGCCTTAGATTGTTATCGCCAAATGACTGTATATCAAGACAGTATTTTTAGCGAAGAAAAGAGTCGGGGTTTGGCAAGTTTGCAGATTACGTATGATTTGGATAAAAAGGAAACAGAATTACAGTTTTTACAAAAGGCAGCCGAAAAAGACAAAGTTATTTTTTATTCTCAATTATTGCTTACACTCTTGATGATAATAGCTGCCTTTGTGTTTTATAAAATAAGTAACAAAGCCAAAAAAGCAGAAAAAGTCGCCTTGCAAGCCAACGAAGAATTGCAGCAGACTTTGGACGTGGTAGCAGCCCAAAAACAAGAAATTGAGCATCAAAACCATGACATTACGGCAAGTATTAACTATGCTCGCCGCATACAACGTGCTATGTTGCCTTCGGAAAGTGTTTTTGAAAAGGCTTTCGGTAAAAATAACTTTTTTATTTTGTTCCAACCCAGAGATATAGTTTCAGGTGATTTTTATTGGTTGGCAACCAAAGAAATCATTGATGAACAACAGCAAGCACACCCTATTCAGGTATTGGCAGTGGCAGACTGTACGGGGCATGGTGTACCGGGTGCTTTGATGAGCATGATTGGGGACTCTTTGTTGAACCAAATTATTCACGACAAAGAAATTCATTATCCCTCTATGGTCTTGAAACTCTTGAATGATGGCATCAAGGCGGTACTGAAACAAGAGGAAACTGCCCAAAATGACGGTATGGACATTATCATTCTTACTATTATTCCTCACGAAAAAATAGTACAATATGCAGGGGCAGTCAATTCTTTGTATTATGTGCAAAGTGGACTGTTGCACGAAATAAAAGGCAGTAAATATTCTTTGGGTGGTTTCCAACAAACACAACTCTTTGAGGAACACAGCATTACGATTGAGCAGCCTACGACATTTTATTTGCGAACAGATGGTTATGAAGACCAATTTGGCGGAAAAGAAAAAAGAAAATTAATGGCAAAACAACTTAAACAACTGTTGTGGTCAATAGCTGACCAGCCGATGGACGAGCAGAAAAGATTTTTGGAAACACATTTTCAGGCTTGGCGAGATGTGGGTAATGAAAAGCAAATAGACGATGTGACTCTAATTGGGTTTAGGTGTTATTAAAACTTGCTTGGTACTGAAAAAAATTAGCTAAAAATTAGAAAATATCGATAAAATATGCAATTTTGAACATAGTTAAACAGCTATGAATTAAGAAAGCACCCAAACAACGACTGATTTTTATTATGAAAGATATTTTTGTTTCATACGGAAGACGTGAAAGCCTTGTTTTTGTTGGTCGGTTACACCAACAACTCAAGTTAGCAGGTTATGACGCATGGTTTGACAAAGTAAACATACCAGACGGAGATGATTATGCTCAACGGATTTCGCATGGCATAGAGTCTGCCCATAACTTTGCTTACGTAATGGCACCACGTTGTATGACCTCGCCATACTGTCTGATAGAGTTAGAGTATGCTCGTATTTTGGGCAAAAGGGTGATTCCTGTGGCTCAAATTGTGATTTTTGACACGCCTGCCAAAGAATTATCAGAAGCAGACCAACAAGTAATGATTGATTTTTACAAAGCAAATGGTATTGTAGGGGTAGAAATACAGACAGAGGCAGATGTATTGAAAAGAAGTCATGCTTTATTAGGAAAAACAGATTGGATATATGCCAGAGAGGAATATACGCCTGAAGAAATCAAAAAAATGTTTGATTGGCAGAGCAACTATGAGAATGTTTGGTATAAACATGATGATAGAGATTATTTACAAGAATATACTTTCCCTTCTTTCGGCAGAAGTATAGACGACCTTAACGGAGTTTGTGAAAGTTTAATTAGGGTAATAGAAAAACATAAAAGCTATACAATTAAACATACAGAAATACTGCTGGCTGCTCTTACTTGGCAAAGTAAAAATCAAGTAACAGAGGCATTATTGGTAGGGGCAGATAGGAAAGAGGCAGAAGATTGGTTACTCAAAGAGTTTGTAGCTCCCGAACAGCCACCTTGTATGCCCTCAGACTTGCATGCCGAATATATTTGTGAAAGCCGTAAGAATGCCGAAAATTTACATACAGATGCCTTCGTTTGTTATGATATGGCAAACAAAGATTTAAGAGAACAAGTCTATAAATCTTTGTCTAAATTAGGCATTACAACATGGATACACCATAAAGACATTACGAAGTCTGAAAATTATGAAGAGGCTATTCAACGGGGGATAGAGCAAGCCGATAACTTATTGTTCTTTATCTCTAATGATTCAGTAGAATCTGAATATTGTTTGAAAGAGTTGCGTTATGCTTTATTGCTGAATAAAAGGGTAATTCCTTTGTTGATAGAAACTCTTACGCCTGAAAAATTAGAGATTTTCAATCGTATTAAAAAACTACCTCAAATTCAATACATTGATTTCTCTAATAACCGTAACGAAGATAATTATCATCAGGACATCAGGGAGTTAGTACGTGAGATACACCGAGATAGGCGTTATCACGAACAACACAAAGTCTTTTTAGTACAAGCCCTTAAATGGGAAAGGCAAGGCAAAAATCCAAGTATTTTATTGCGTGGCTACAACCTTCAAAATGCTCTTACATGGCTCAAAACTGCCAGTAAACGGACTTCGCAAAAGCCGATTAAAATTCAAGAGGAGTTTATTAATGAAAGTGCAGCTCACGCAGGCGAGGAGAATATAGATGTTTTCATTTCGTATTCTCGTAATGATGGTGATTTTGCAAGAAAACTTAATGAACAGTTGCAAGTCAATGGACGTAGTACATGGTTTGACCAAGATAGTATAGCTGTTGGGGCAGATTTTCAAAAGGAAATTTACAAAGGCATTGCCAACTCTAATAATTTTATTTTCTTGATTTCGCATAAGTCTATTACTTCTCCCTATTGTGCAGATGAAGTGGCGTATGCCGAACAACAGGGAAAACGTATTATTACTATTCGTCTGGAAGCTGTAGAGGCTAACTTACTTCCACCTGCTTTAGCATCTATTCAGTGGATAGATGGTAGTAAGGACAAAGATTTTAATGGCATTTTCTCACAACTGATTCGTACTTTAGACTTAGATAGAACTCACATAGAGTCGCATAGTAAATGGCAAAGTAAGGCTATAGAGTGGCAAAGAGAAAATAAAGATGCAGCTTTGTTGTTGATTGGTAGTGAGTTTTCGGTAGCAGAGCTATGGCTCAAAGAAAGTTTGGAACAAAGCAAACAACCTCGTCCTACGGCTATCCAACAAGAATTTATAGAAGAAAGCCGTAAGGCGATAGAAGCTACAGCTATACGCGAAGGGCGTATTGCATCTGTTTTGGCAAAACGTCTGAAAGTCATGCGATTAGCATTGGGAGCTGCTGCGTTTTTATTGTTTGCAGCTTTATTAGCTACTTTATTTGCATATTTGGCTAAAAGAGAGAGTGATAAATCGGCAGAAATTGCGTCTTTAGCCACAGAAAGTGCGAAGGAGGAGGCACACAGGGCAGATTCTTTGAACAAAATATCTTTGACTACCGCCACTCGTTTAAGTGCCTTTCAAGGCGAAACTTTCCGCCTTGTTCACCTTATTAAATTACAGAACGAAGGGCGTAATGTGCGTGATTCTATTCGCCAATTAGTGAAGTCTATAGACCCGATGAACAAGGTTTTGTTGCGGTTTAGAGATGGATTAAATAAGTATGGTTTCAATGATACTGTGGGCAATGTGATTATTCCAGCCTTTTTTGATGAGGCAGAAGAGTTTGTTAATAAAAAAGCTAAAGTAAGGGTAGGGGAGGGGCATTATATTTTATTGCCAGATGGTACACGCCAAATTGCCCAAGAAGCTAATAAAATGTGGGAGTGGCAGACTGTACGCATGGGTAGCAAGCCTAAGCATAGTAGTTTAGAAAACATAGTAAATAGTGTTTTTGGGGAAAGTAAAACTACCACAAAACCTAAAGAACAGCCTGTAGTTGAAAATAAACCAAAAGAAGCACCTACAGCACCACCACCAACAGAAGAAAAGAAATCGAAGTTTGGTAAGTTTTGGCGTGGTATTGTAGGAAAAAAAGAGGAAACGCCAGCTAATACTACCACAAACAATGATAAAAAAGAAGAAACTCCAAAAGAGGAAAAACCAAAATCTAAGGGCATACTATCAGATGTAGTTAGTAGTATAACTTCTTCTAATAGTAAGTCAAGTAGCAATGCTATAGAAGATATAGGTGAAAATATTACAGGGTATGGTAGATTCAGGATACCTCGCAATGCAGCCTCTGCCTTGTTGAATCCAGACGATTTTTATGATAAATATGTAATGCGTGTTCGTCATAAAGACCTTACCCAAAAAATGTGGGGAATAGAAGCTGGTTTACAAGTGGGTTATGTTACTTCTGAAAAAGCAGCGTATAGTTATGATGGAGTAGCTACCGAAGTAAATACAGTAGAAGTCTTGGTTTTGAAAGCACCCTTAAATAATTTTATGTGGGTAGATTTTAATGATATTCAAGAATATGAAGGCAAAGGTTGGGCTAAGCTACAAGGTGGCTGGGAAAATACAGGACATCCTATTTTTATAACTAGAGTACAACTTAAAAATGGAGAATATGCTTTGGGCAAAGGTGTAAAAGGTTGTGCTATGTATGCCGAAGACAAGCAAGAAGTGATAAATTGTGAGAAGTATCAAGTCTTGATGTATAGAATGCCACCACAAGAATTGACTGAAAGAGAACAAAACAAGGCTCTTGTTAAAGTTAGTAAGTATAGTACAGAATATTTACAAGATGGCGTAGGTAAAATAGCAGGTTTAGCAGCTGAACCTTTTGCAGATTGGAAGTGGGTAAAAACAGAAAAACCTGCAAACTTTAAGTTTAAAATTCCTCTTAATTCATTTCACTTGACAGAAGGACAAAGTGGAGATTCTTTGCAGTACATCATGCGAGTACACCGCACAGATGGTAGTATGTATTTGGGTAATATGACTGAAAACAAGGCTACTTATATCTATGCAAAAAATAGTGTAGAAGCCCGCAACGTACAGACTTTGGTAATTTCAGATAAAGATAAATTTGAGTGGGTAGAAGCCACGAAGAAGGACGAGTATTTTAAAGAAGGGTATAAGACAGTGCAAGGTGGTTGGGAAACAGATGGTAAGCCTTTTGTTATAGTAAGAGCCAAATATGATGGTAAATACTATATAGGACAACTTAACGGCACAACTTGTACGATTGTTGTCAAACAAAAATTAATTACAATTCCTAACTACGAATTACTACTATATAAGCAATAAATTCATTGCTACCTGAATCATAAAAAAGCCAATAATTGAAAGCTACTTCAATTATTGGCTTTTTTTTATGATTATTTCAACCATTCGAGCTACCGATTAACAAAATCCACTTTCCAATGCCCTTGTATATATCTTGCCCGTGATACAGCCCCATATTCCATACCAAATCTGAATGTATGTTCTATAGGCATACCCAAACATTGTACTAACATGGTGCGTATTGTGCCTGCATGAGCAAATATCAATACTGTTTCTGGGGTTAAATTATTAGGATTATGGTGTTTTTCAATAATTTCAGTTAAAAAATGTTGGGTACGTTGGTGTACTTTTTCTAAGTTTTCGCCATTAGGTACTTCTGTATGCACAAAAGCCGTCATCCACGCTTGAAAAGAATCTATTGGTAACTCCTCCCATTTTTTCATTTCCCAATCTCCAAAATTCATTTCTTTCACCCTATCATCATGTTGCACTATGATTTTTGGGCTAAGTTGTTGTTGTACATAATCTGCTAATAAAGCACACCTTTGTAATGGGCTTGTATAAATGTGTACTTGTTGGTGGCTCTGAAAAGTAGCTGCTTTTTGTAATTTAGACCAAACTTCTTGCTTTTCAAAGGCAAAATTTTCACTTAACGGCACATCGCTAAAACCGTAACAAACAGCCTTACTCACGCCTACACTTGTATGTCGAATAAAATAAATATCTACCATAGTTTTACTTACTTGCCTTTTTTACCACTTTTTTTATTAGTTGTTGGTGTTGTTGGCTTTTTATCGTCTTGTTTTGTTTCTGTAGGTGGATTGTTTGGTGTGTTCTCTGGCTGTCCTACACCTGCATCTTCATCACCAGTAGTATTCGAGTTTTTATCCCCTTTTGGAGTTGTAATACCTCCTTGATTTTTAGGTGTCAGTCCTAATTCAGCCATTACATCTTCTGTAAAATCATAAATAGGGTCTGAATATACAATAGACAAATCACTTGCTTTGTCAAAGATGAAATGCAATTTACGTTTACGAGCTACTTTTTGCGTAGCCTGAAAAACCTTTTCTTGCACATTTTTTAGCAGTTCATCTCTTTTCTTAAAAAGTTGCCCATCAAAACCAAAATATTTTGTTTGTAAAGCCTTTAACTCATTTTCTTTTTCAGTAATAAGTTCCAGCTTTTGTTGTTTTTGTAAGTCTGTAAATAGCACCTTTTCTGCCTCAAAATCTCTGCGTAACTGTGTAACTTGTAGTTGTAAAGTATCTATTTCTTGCTGCCACTGCTCTGTAAGAGTTTCAATTTCTCTTTTTGCTTCAGCATATTGAGGTAGTTTATCTACTATTTTCTGGGAATTGATATACCCAAATCGTTGTGCATAAATAGGAGTTACTCCCAAAAGCATAACAAGACAAAAAATCAATTTTTTCATTGCTCAAAAGTTATAGTACGTAGATAGGTTATTTTAAACTGGGCTACTGAAACTGAAAAAGTGTAAGCTATTTCACTACAAACAAACATTAATTTAAAGTTTGCTCATACTTATTAGAATACACTTTTATCAATTTCAGTCTTTTATTTTCTATTCCAAAGTTTCTGATTAATTTTTTGCCACCAACTCTCGGTTTCATCTTCATAATAGCCGCCATAGTAGCCATAACTACCGTAATAACCATAGCCTTCTGTATTCATTTTGACATTGTTAAGTAACAAACCAATATTTTTTAGTTTTCCTTCTTGGAACATTTCTTCCAAATTACGGATATGAAAAAACGGTGTGTAACCTTGTTTTACGATATATACAATGCCATCTGCATATTTAGTCATTGTCAAGGGGTCATTCACTAAACCCAAAGGGGCAGAGTCTATGATGATAAAGTCATAGCGTTGTTTTAACTCTGACATCAATTTATCCATGTCTGGACGCATCAATAGTTCCACTGGGTTAGGCGGTAAGGCACCAGGGGGAATATAGTCCAAGTAAGGTGTTTCTGTATTAGAAAATATAATTTCATCTATTGACGCATCTCCAATCAAGTAATTACTTAGTCCCTTCAGTTGTCTAAAAGTATTGTCATCTTCTAAATAGAATTTAGGTTTACGTAAATCTGTCAATAAAATTAGTGTACGTTTTTGCATAGATGAATAAATAAGAGCTATGCTTAACGAACAGAATGATTTACCTTCACCACTTAGTGAGGAAGTTACCAAAAAAGTAGCATTCTTTTGAGTAGCCTGAACAGAAAACATCAAGTTAGTTCTAACAGAACGGAAAGATTCTGCTAATCTTGACTTAGGTTTCTTTAAAATAGCTGTTGGCTTTGGATTTTTACCTTTTTGGTGTGGTACTGTCCCATAAATCGGAATATTTGATAATCTTTCCAAATCTGCCTTACTTCTAATCACACTCGTAAGAAACTCTTTGAGTAGTACCAATAACATAGGAATACCAACACCTGCTAATAAGGCAATTAAAAAATTATTTCTTCGTTTAGGAGCTATAGGCACACCAGATGTAGTGGCTGGTTCAAGTATTTTGGCATCAGGACTTGCAGAAGCTCGGGCTATTTCTGCTTCTAATTTTTTCCTAAGCAAAAGAATAAAAATCTCTTCATTGATTTTAAAAAGCCTTTTAATATTAGCTAATTCTGTTTCTATTAATGGAACAGCTTTTATTTGTTGCTCCATTTCTTTTATTCTGGATTCTACATCTTTGAGGGAAATTTTGGAAGTAGCTCTTGTGTTTTTTAAATTTTCTAACAACGCTGCTTTGAACTGCTCCATACGTGCATTAATAGATTTTAATGCAGGATTTTTACTAGCTCCATTGTTGATATACGCATTTTTTTCTACTTGCAAGTCTATTAAATCTGTTAAAATACCATTAATTACAGTATTTTGGTTAGGAATAGAAATACTCGGTAGAAAAATATTGTCTTTTGTAAATTCTCCATTAGTCTGCACGTACTTCTCTAAATAGTCATAATATTTTTCTGTAAGTAAAATACTATTCTTGGTAGCAATTAGGTCAAATACTTGAGTATAATAATTCTCTACAGGGCTAGCTTGTTCAGACATATTATTTTTTGTCTTAAATTTTTCTAATGTCTTTTCAACTCTTTGTAAAGAGTCTCCAATAGATTTAAGCTGTTCATTAATAAACGTAATAGTCTTACTTGCCTCAACTGTTTTATCTTCTAAACCATATTTGAGATATTCTTCCATGAACTTATTTAAGAAAACAACATCTCTACTAGGAATATCTGAATATAAACTGAGTTCTAAGACAGAATTATCTCTTGATTGTTGTTTGACTTGTAATACAGAACTGTAAATACTAGTTAAAACTTCAGGGGAGTTAATGTTAAAATGATAGAGTTTGTCTGTATGTGTTTGAGCTGAGCTATCTCTTAGTTTAACAATAAATTTGTTTTTTCCTAGTTCTACTGTATCACCAAACTGATACTCTGTAGTTGTAGAGTATTCTTGTTCTGTATAAAGGGATAAACTAAAAGAGGTAGAATTTTTAATTTTTATTTCATAACTTTCATACGTTTTTATAGTATCTTCTAATAACTTTACTTCAAAAGGAGATTCTAAATAGAGTGATTTTTCATAAAACCTATCTGTTACAGAATAGGTGATATTCATGTTCATTCTTTTAATGATAGTATATATAAATGGTGTAGAAGTAAGAATAGCTATTTCATTAGATAACTTTTTATTACTACCTAGCATATCTGAACCTATAGCAAGTTGGTTGAGAGAGGTATTACTCTGTGAGGCCTTTTCATTTGCTTTTACTATAAGCCTACTACTCACTATATAAATAGGAACTGTTTTGGCAGAAATGTACCAACCTGCAATTAATGATACAATAATGCAAAATAGAAAAAACCACTTATAGTATAAAGCTCTTTGTAATAAAGTACGAAAGTCTATAGAAATTTCTAATTCTTTTGCCTTTTGAGGTTGTTGAAGTGTTTCCACGTTAATTTAGTATTTTTAAGTTACCTTGATAATACAATAATAATGTTTGTAACTAAGAAAATAGTATTGAGTATAGTCGTTGCCACAGTTACAACAGTTAAGTTATTTTGTGTAACTTTTGCTTTAACAGGTTCTACATAAATCATATCATTGGGCATTAGATAGAATACCTCTGAGGCATAAACAGAAGTTGATGTAACATCTACATAAAATGTATTTACAACGCCATTAATGGTTCTTACTACTTGTACTTTTTTGTGATTAGCTGTAATAGGCATATCACCAGCTAATGCTAAAGCCTCTAAAATATTAATTTGTGCAGTATTAATATTTATGCGTCCTGGCTTACCAACTTCTCCTAAGACTGTTACAAAAAAACTTAAAAGACGTACTTTGACAAAAGCATCACCTACATATTCACTAAGACGTTTATGAATTAATTCTTGTGCTGCTGTCAGGCTTAAACCTTCCACTTTTAAATACCCTACGAAAGGTAATAACACTTGTCCATTGTCATCTACTACATAGCCTTGTGCTAATGGGTCTACATTTTGAACCATAGCTGTACTATTAGCTTTACCAACAACTTCATTAAGTTTTTCTGGGCTTGTACTACCTAAATCTATCTGCAAAATATCTCTCTTGGCTATTACATAAGTATAGGTAGAGGTATTAAACGTTGTTTTGGTATGTGTGGCATGCTTTTTACCATCTTGTATATAGAGGGTATTTTTGATAGGAACACAACCTGCTAAAACAACTATAAAAAGAATGTAATAGGAAAGCAAAGAACTAGTAAACAAACGAGAAAGTGTAGCAATCATAGCAATTTGGTGTTGTCAGTAGAGTTATTTAACAGTTAGGGAGTAGTCATCTTGTGTCAGGTTGATGGGTGGTTTTTTAAAATATTGTAAAACTTTTGTTAGAGGTTTTACATATAAAGTATAAAAATAAGGTTTTAAGTTATTGATACGCCATGCTAAACGGTCTTCCATATTGGCTTTCCAACGACTTAATAGAGAGGCATTGCTAATACCACCCACACGCATTTTGACAGTAACTTCTGGCAAGTAAGTCGTACTTACTTGGTGTTTGTGTAGTAAACGTAACATGAGTTCATAGTCCGCCGAGATACGCATATCTGTATTAAAAGAGCCATACTTTTGATAAACCTCTCTTTTAACAAAAAACGTAGGGTGTGGTGGCATCCAACCTTTCAAAAAAGAATCTCCCATAAATGGTTCAGATTGCCAATAACGAACTATCTTTTCTGTATCTTCAGCAGATACATACAACAAATCACTATAAGTTGTATCGCAACCTTTCAAACGGAAAGTTTCTATAACCTTAGAAATAACTTTTTTATTACAATAAATATCGTCTGCGTGTAACAAACCGATAATATCTCCAGTAGCAAAACGTAAACCCTTATTAAGGGCATCATACAAACCTCTATCTGGTTCACTCACCACCACAGAGATTTTTTCTCTGTACTTATTGATAATATTCATTGTCCCATCAGTAGAACCGCCATCTATGACAATATATTCTATATTTTCATAGTCTTGCGAGAGTACTGATTGAATAGTATCTTCTATGTGGGCAACGCCATTATAGACGGCTGTGATAATAGATGCTTTCATGGAATAAAGGGCTATTAAGGTAAGGTACGTAAAACTTGGTTTACTTTGAACTGCAAAGTTATGAAACAAAACAATACGATTTACAAAATATTAATTGTTTTGTTGTGGTTTTGTCTGTGCAACTTGACTAAGAGCCTTTTTGAGTTTACTTTGCATAAATACGAAGGGTTCTGCCTTTTTTGCAACATATACAATACAAATGGCGGCTACAGATAGTGCTTTGGGTAATACTTCTATACGATTTACTCTATAAATTTCTCTAATTTGTCTCCTAAGACGGTTGCGATGCACAGCCCTACGAAAACTTTTTTTAGGAACAGAGATGAGAATAGGTGGATAAGTATTTATAGGTTCTACAAGATTGTCGGTTTCAATGGTTTGCCACAAACACACTAATTTGAAAGGATATAAAAAAACAGTGGAGCTTCTTTCATCATTTTTTTGACTAAAAAGCTCCGTTATTAATTTTTGGCTATGTAATCTCTCCGTCTTAGGGAAAGCAAATTTTCTATTTGTTCTTCTTCTCATCAGACACTGTGAGTTTCCATCTGCCTTTAGCTCTGCGTGAGCTTAATACACGTCTTCCGTTATGGCTTGACATTCTTTTTCTGAAGCCGTGCTTATTTCTTCTCTTTCTATTAGAGGGTTGGTACGTCCTTTTCATAACACCTGTGGTTAGCTTTTAATAGGGCTGCAAAATTAGTAGCTTTTACAGACTACACAAATTTTTCTCTAATTTATTTTACAAATTTGCGAAAACACCCCTTTTAACATAGATTAGAAGGGGAGAACAAGAGAATGAAAGAGGATTTTCTAATTGAAAAGCACTAAAATTAGTTGAACGTATAACTTAACAAATCAAACTAACTCCTGCCCGTCGAGCATCTGGTACACCCAACCATTGTCCACCTGCCCCAATAAACAAGCTGTGTACGCCACCAAAAAACATATTTTGTTGTTCCCAAACAGTCCGTTTTTGTTCGTTAGGGAGGTAAATTTTATTGATATTTTCTGCTAAAAAATTTGGTTCAATGTCTAATATATTTCTATCCCAATGCATACGAGGTTGCATAACGGCATCTTGTGGACTTAAACCAAACTCCACATAGTTCAAAATCACTTGGGTAATGGCAGAACGGATACGATTTGCCCCTCCCGAACCCATAGCTGCAATGGGTTGATTGTTTTTGAAAACTAAGGTAGGTGACATCATAGAAGTAATGCGTTGGTTGCTTGCCCAACGGTGAAAACCCAATGGATTGAGGTCTGCCTCACCCAACATATTACTCAACATAATGTCTGTGTCTGGTATTACATACCCACAACCTTGTCCATGCGAAGTAGTCATAGCAGCTACGTTGCCTGCTGCGTCTGCCACCGAAATATGTGTGGTACTGCCTAATAAATCATCAAATTTGGGCAGTTGTGAACGGACTTTTGACAAATAATTTTCATCTAAAAATTCACTCAAAACCGTACCTTCATATAGTTTTTGGTCTAAAAGTTCGGCTCTTGAGGCTGCCGTTAGTCGCATAGCATTTGCCAAGTAATGTAGGTGTTGTCCACTACCAAAACCGTATTTTTTCAAGCCCAACTTTTCTAATAATTTGAGTTGAAAGGCTATCAAAGAGCCTCCTGTGGCTGGGGTTGGGTTGGTGGCAATGGTGTAATCATTGTACGTAACTTGTAAAGGTTTTCTTTCTATGACTTTGTAGTTTTTGAGGTCGTCTAAGGTCAAATAACCGCCTTTTTCTTTACAGTCTTTCACTATTTTTTGGGCTATTTCGCCTTCATAAAACTCTCTGGGGCTGCCGTCTTTGGCAAGAGCCTCTAAGGTATTTGCAAAGTTGGGGAAGTACAATTTATCGCCTATACCTTTGAGTTGTCCGTTGTGCATGAATAGTGTTTTGCCTTCGTCTTTAGACGTAATGGCGGGAGCTACTAAGGTCATAAGGTAGTGGGCATATTCTGTAATGACTACGCCGTTGCGGGCTGCTGCAATGGCAGGGGCAGCAATGACCGTAAACGGCAAACTCCCTAACTTTTTGTGTACATGAAACAATCCCGCCAAATTGCTGGGCGTAGCTGCTCCGCCTAAACCTACATGAAACACCTGTTTAGTTGTACCAAAGTCTATTTCTATGGCATAAAAATCTAATTCACTTTCAGGTCTTTTATGAATGGGGGTTTGGACAAAAAAATCAAATAAAATATTTTGCCCTTCTTTTGTCCAAACATTCATAAAACCGCCACCACCTGCCGAAGTCATCGAGGGTTCGGCTACATAGGTCATTAACCCTGCTGCTATCATGGCATCAAAGGCATTGCCCCCTTCTTCTAAAATTTGTATGGCTGCTTGGGCGGTAAGTGGGTGTCCACAAGCTACAAGTCCTTTTTTCATTCTGCTCAATCTTTTTTGTTAAATATGAAGGTAAGCAATGTAACTTTTTTTATTGATAGTTCAAATAATTCTTGTGTTTTGTAACTGAATATTACTTATACTTGAGGTGTCTTAGTACAGGCAGATATGCTATTTAGCCGATTTTTTTGAACTGTTTTTACGACTCAAATTTCCTATGCTAACATAGTATTAATATTAAAGACCAAAATATTACATATTGTTAAAATCTATTTTTTTTGCCTATCGAGATAAGCAATTAGTTTTGTCATATTTATTTTATAGACCTTACCAATTACATACATGGACAAACCAACCATTCTCAAATCCTTGAACCGCAGAGATTTTATCAAAAACTCTGTTATCGCAGCTACAGGAGCATTATTGCTACCTACTTTATTTACATCTTGCGAAAAATCAGATGACTTTGTACCACAAGGAAGTTTTGGTTTTTTGGAAGGTGTAGCAAGTTTTGACCCTACCCAAAACAGTATTATTTTGTGGTCTCGTTACACTGTAGCCAGTAATGAAACAAAAACGCCTACGATTATTTTAGACGTAGCTACTGACGCAGACTTTAAGACCTTAGTAGCCAGTCAAAAGGTGCAGTTAGACCCTAATCGTGATAATACGATTTATGTTGATGTTACCAATTTGTTAAGCAATACAACTTATTTTTACCGTTTTAGGAACGAAGCCAGCAAAACTACTTCGGTAGTGGGGCAAACCAAAACTTTGCCAGCCAGAGGCAATGTAAACTCCGTAAAATTGGCGGTGGTGTCTTGTGCCAACTTTCAGGCAGGGCTTTTCAATGTGTATGGGGCAGTAGCAGAATCTGATGCAGACGTAGTAGTACATTTGGGCGACTATATTTATGAATACGGAGAAGGCGAATATGGCACGAACAGCAGCACTGTTGCGTTGGGGCGTGTGCATCAACCCAAGAAAGAAATATTAACCTTAGACGACTATCGTACTCGTTACCGCCAATACCGTAGTGATGTGCAACTGCAAAAAGCCCACCAACTCAAGCCTTTTATTTGTGTATGGGACGACCACGAACTAACGAATGATGCCTACAAAGATGGGGCTCAAAATCATCAAGCTACCGAAGGAGATTATAATATGCGTAAAATGTATGCCTTACAAGCATGGCACGAATATTTGCCTGCAAGGGTAACAGACAAGGCGAAAATCTATAGAAATTTTGATTTGGGAGGCATCGCCAATTTGATGATGTTGGATACACGCATTATAGGCAGAGATAAACAACTGAATTACATAGATTATTTCAATTTGAGTACGGGTAGCCTTAATACCACAGCATTTGTAACGGCTTGGCAAAATCCTAATAGAACTTTGTTGGGAGCAGAACAGAGAAGTTGGTTGATGAGCCAATTAAGTTCTAACACTGCAACATGGCAAGTATTAGGCAGTCAAGTATTGATGTCGAAAATATGGGTGCCAGCCGAATTACTCTTGATAATTGCCCAAATGGAAACTTTGGGCGGTGCTACGCCTGCCTTGTTGTCGCAATACAATACCTTAGTTACGCAACTTGTAACTATCAAATCTCGGATAAAAGCTGGCGACCCAACAGTTACGGCTGCCGAAAGAGCAAGGGTAGAAAATGTATTGCCGTACAATTTAGATGCGTGGGACGGCTATATTGCAGAAAGAGAAATGATTTTTGCTGCTGCCAATAGAAAAAAATTGGTGTCTTTGGCAGGAGATACGCACAATGCTTGGCACGCAAGATTGACTAATAGTAGTAAAACCAAAGTGGGAGTAGAGTTTGCGACTTCTTCGGTTAGTTCTCCCGGTTTTGAGGCTTTGTTTGGCACAGACCCCACAGTGATTAGAGGTTTCGAACAAAGTAATGAATTGTTGATTGACGACCTTGTGAAAAGTGATGCGTCTAAAAGAGGTTTTCTGTTAGTTACTTTTACCAATAGCAGTGCTTCGGCAGATTGGCGTTTTGTAAGTACACTTGCCACACAAACTACGGCTAATTTTTCTGGTTTTACGGCAGTTGAAAATGTGTAGTAAATCATTTTAGTAATATTTAAGCCTATAAGATTTTTAAATCTTATAGGCTTAAATATTTGATTATCAGTTATCTAATATCTACAAACTTTCTGGTTGGTAAATTTTCACCGTACCGTCAGTTTCTGAACTTACAATCAACATACTTTTTTTGTTGGGGCTGTCTGCTGCCTTTACAAATAATACGCCTTCTGGGGCATCACCCGTTTTCAGGATTTGCAAGAAAATAGGCATATTAGGGTTGCTCACATCATAAACCAATACGGCATCTGCCCTTTCTAAGCCTACAAAAGCTATTTTCTTGTTGTTAATAGTGGCTACAGCTACGCCCTCTGGTTCTACGCCTTTGTCATCACTTCTGGTGTCGTCATATAAACTCGCAGCAATAGCTTTTTCTTCTAACTCTTTGCCACTGTCATAAACCAAAGCCCCTGTTGTGCCATTCCAAATAGCAAAAGACCTTGCCCCAAAGGTATAAAGTTCGTCATAGTCGCCGTCTTTGTCTGTATCTCCGTTGGCTGCGGTAAGTTTCAATCTGCCTAAATTGGCATCTTGTTTCAAAGTAGTCGCATTGGGGAAAAGAACTGCGTCTAACTTTGCGTCTTTGCTGCGTAGCTCCTCGTTGAAACCCGTATAAGCTCTGGCATCTCCTTCGTTAGCAGAAATGATATAAGGTATATTGTTAATGCTAAAAGAAGCAATGGCATCGGGTTGAAAAAAGCCTTTGACAGTCGCAGCTCGCAATTCTATTTTGCTATCTCTATCACTGGCATCTATGACGTTTTGGGCTAAAGAAAAGTCTTTTGTACCCAAAGGGAAAATGCCTGTAATAGTTTGTGTTGTGAGGTCTATGCGTGCAATACCGTTGTTTTCTTGCAAAGAAACCCAAGCTGTTTTGTTGTCTTCTGATACTGTAATATATTCAGGCTCAACATCTTTGCTTATATCTGCATTCAAGCCTGTAACTCTAAAACCTTTTGCAGACAAACCACCCAAAGCAGTAGCAAAATTGGCAAAATCCAATGTTTTTACGCTATAGTTTTGATTGACTGAAATGATAGAAACTGAACCGATAGGGTCTATGGTATAAGCATCATTAGGTTCTCCTTCGTTGGCGGTTAAGATAAAATTTCCATCTGGGCTAAATGTAACCATATCGGGCAATGCTCCTACTGTAATTTCTTTAACCAAAGCCAAAGTAGTTGTATTGTAAACCAAAACCTTTCCATTGGCTTGTTTATTGCTCATTTCTAAGGCAATAACCAACTTTCCGCCATGCACAGCCACACTATTCGCTGCCCCACCCATTGCAGCCATGTCTATACTTTGCAATTTCTTTGGTAATTTTACATCTTTTACATCAACAACATCTATTCTTGCACCGCCATCATTATTCACTACAAAAAGGCGTTGAGTTTGGCTATCATACGCCGTAATTTCCGAAGCCCCTTCATTTCCCAAGTCTATTTGAGCAACTTCGGCAAAAGTAGCAGGGTTTTCATTAGGCAATTTAATACTTTCTGTTTCGTTACTACAGGCAATCATGCTGACTCCTATTGCCAAAACAGCTACGGTTGTAAGTACATTCTTTTTCATGTTGTATTAATGTTTAGTGTAAAAAAGTTTGTAAAGGTAGCTGGGGCTAACGAAAAGAATGTTACTTAAAAATTAAGGAATAGGCAATTTGTAGAGAAATACCAATGACTTATAGTTCCTTTGACTTGAATATATAACTAATTTTACAAAGCATAGTCTTTTAATGCAATCCCACGATACACACATTCCTCAACAGCTTTGCTTAGGTTATGCAAAAGTGTATAAATATCTTTTGGGGTAGTTTTTTGCGTAAAATCAATAGTAGTGCTAATCTCTGTCGGACTTGCTACTAAATACGGAGCATGAGTAACATTAAAATGAGTAGGAAGTAAATGGTCTATGGCGTTTTGTGGAGGCAGTTTGATGTATAATTTTACTATGAGAATAGGAGGTCTATCTTCACCAATGGCTGAGATAGAAAACTGAAAGTCTTGGAATTTTCCTGTTAGGAAAAACTCATCATATTTGCCTGAATCAACAAAACCAATATCTAATAATTCTTGTCGCCATGCTTGCAACCATAATCTCTCCATTTTTAGGCTACGCCTGAACTTTTGAATAAAACTAATAATTCCTATAATTGCATACATGAATGAAACTACAAGAGTTGTAATTTTAGTTTTTAATGTAGGATTATAGATAGAATTGAAACCATCTAACATAATAGAAATAATGTGAAAGCTTACAACAAGTATTATTAGAACTTCTACATAAGATTTCCACTTGTAAGCAACATGTTTGGAGAAGGTAATTTTTTGATACATAATGATTTGAAATAAAAACTAAGTAGTACATACAGTTTTTTGAACAGAAAAGTTACAAATGTGATATGTATAGGTTGAATATTGTTTGTAGTAAAGATATTTGTAAGCAAGCATCAACAAAATTTCATCTACATAAACTTTTTACGCCCACACCTTTTTGTTACTTTTACTTCATCAATCACTAATCAACAGCTTTTTTTATGGGACTACGCCGAAAAAACCGTTTTGCAGCCGAAGTTTCTACGGCTTCTCTGAATGATATTATGTTTTTCTTGTTACTGTTTTTCTTAATTGTTTCGACAGTAGCCAATCCAAGTGTTATCAAATTGATGTTGCCCAAAGCCTCTAAATCACAGTCTTTGAACAAACAATCTGTTTCTTTGTCCATTACCAAAGACAAAAAATACTACATCAATAATACGCCTGTCGTATTTTCGGGTTTAGAAGCTGCTTTGCAAAAAGCCACAGAGGGAATTCCAGAGCCTACGATTGTGTTGCGTACAGACAAAAGTTTGCAGATTCAAGATTTGGTAGATGTGCTAAACATTGGTAACAAGTTGAAAATCAAGATGGTATTATCCACAACTAATAAATAATTATGACTTATTCATTGCTATTTAGTTTTTTGCTATATTCAACTATGTTGTTAGACGATAAACCCGCCTACACTTTATACAACAAAAAAGCAAAGCCAAGCACTTACAAAGAGTTGGTGAAAACGGCACAAGAAGCAGATGTTGTACTGTTCGGAGAGTTTCACGACAATCCAATGTCGCATTGGTTACAACTGCAACTTACCAAAGATTTGCACCAAGAAAAAAACGGCAAATTGATTTTGGGGGCAGAAATGTTTGAAACAGACGTGCAGTTGGTTTTGAATGAATACTTGTCGGGGGCTATCAAAGAAAGTAATTTTGAGAAAGAGGCTCGAATTTGGGACAACTACAAAACAGATTACAAGCCCTTAGTGGTTTTTGCGAAAAACCAAAAAATTCCGTTTATAGCTACCAACATTCCTCGCCGTTATGCAGCAGCCGTAGCCCAAAAAGGTTTGGAGGTTTTGCAAACAATGGACACCTTAGCAAAACAGTATTATTTTCCGCCTTTGCCCGTTCAAGTAGATACCGAACTACCCAGCTACAAGGCGATGTTGGGCATGATGGGAGGCGGAGCAACGCACAGCAGCACCCCCAACCCTATGATGCCCAACCCGTACAATATGGTGTATGCTCAAGCCATTAAAGACGCAACAATGGCGTACAAAATTACACAATATAGCAAAGCAGGGCATACGTTTCTGCATTACAACGGTGCATACCATTCAGACAACTACGAAGGCATAGTTTGGTACTTGAAAAAATACAGACCTGAACTAAAAACTGTGGTCATTACTACAGTTTCGCAAGAGAAAATAGATGAACTAAGCACCGAAAACACAGGCAAAGCAGATTTTACGATTTGCGTACCTGCGGATATGACTAAAACGTATTAAGGGAGATTAAGAATTTTTTATTTTGTTCAATCAAATTTTTTTGTCCTTAATTGTCAATATAAAATTGAATTTTACCACAAGGACACAAGTACACGAAGGTTACAGTAAAAATCTTGTGAACTTGTGTCTTTGTGGTAAAATACCAATCAAGATGAAAGGGCATTGTTTACAATAAAGTAAACCCTAAACAACTTCAATCAAAAATCCTGTTAATCTTGTAATCCTGTCAATCAAAAATCCTGTCAATTTTTATGAAACCACTTCTTATTTTTTTAGCTTGTTTCTTGCCTTTGTGCGGTGTGGCACAAGAGCAACAAACCTTTGAAACCTCGCCCAAAGAGGTTGTTGTATTTTTATCGGGGGCAGAGTTACGCCACGAAACACCCTACCAACTTAAAGCAGGGCAGACACAACTCAAATTTGTAGGTTTGTCGGCTTCGTTGAATCTTAATAGTATTAGCCTTAATTTTGGTGAAAAAATCAAAATTATTTCTGTTACAGGCGAAATGACCAAGACACACCAACGCAAACCCAGTAAAAAAACTTTGTTTTGGTTAGATTCTGTAAAATATTATCAAAAAGAATTGGCGAAACTGAAAATAGAAATAGATGCGTTGGAGGCAGAAAAAGACGTATTGAATGCGAATAAGGCACGTATTGGCATGAACAATGCCGTAAGTATAGCCGATTTGCAAAACTATGGTAATTTCTATAAAACAAAACTAAAAGAAATTGCACTACAAACGCAAGAGTTATTACAAAAAACAGAACAAATCAAACAAAAATCCTTACAGAGCCAATCACAATTAGCCGAAGAACAGCAAAAAGATGCCGTACCTACCTACGAACTCAATGTATTGGTGAATACACAAGAACCCCAAAAAGGTGCTTTGCTTTGGAGTTATGTAGTGTATCAGGCGGGTTGGTCGCCAATTTATGACCTAAGAGCCAAAGGCATAGACAAGCCTATTCAATTTACGTACAAAGGCAATATTTTTAACAATTCGGGGGTAGATTGGAAGGACGTAAAACTTACCTTGTCCACCGCAGACCCTACACAAAATGCTGTTCCTCAGTACCTTACACGCTGGACATTAGATTTTGATAATAATAATTACAATTATTATAACAACAATATGATACAGCAACAACAAGTAATGAATAATAGTAATTGGGGCGTAGATAGAGGAGTTGTGAATGATGATGAACCTTCGGTAAGTCGCAGCCCTTCAGACCCTTTGTCGGAAGTGGTGGTCGCCGAACTTAGCACTACTTTTGAGATTAAAGATAAATACACCATACCTACAGACAACCAAGCCTACGCTGTTGAAATTAATCAATATGCTTTGAAGGCGGAATATAATTATGTTTGTACGCCAAAATTGGACAGAGAGGCGTATTTATTGGCTCGTATTGCAGGTTGGGAAAGTTTGAATTTGATAGAAGGAGATGCCAATGTCTATTACAATGACAGTTATATTGGCAAAACGTACATCAATTTGTTGCGGGCTAAAGATACGTTGGAAGTTTCTTTGGGCAAAGACAAAAAAATTATTGTAAACAGAGTGAAAAAACAAGACTACAGTAGCAAGAAGTTTATGAGTAGCACCGTTACCGAAACTTTTGAGTACGAAATTACGGTACGCAACACAAGTGCCTTACCCGTACAACTACACCTGAAAGACCAAGTGCCTGTGTCGGGCAATAGCGAAATTGAGGTAGAAGTTTTGAATATCTCAAAGGCAGACAAAGACGACAACGGTTTGCTTACATGGAAAATGAATTTGGCAGCTAACGAAACGCAAACAGTGGTGTTGAGCTACAATATTAAGCACCCTAAAGGCAAACCTCTTACGCTGCAACGCATGAAAAACCAAAGGCAGTATAAAAAATAATATAGCTATTTGCTGTAGAACGGACTTTAGTCCGTTTAAGAAAGTATCTTAAACGAACTAAAGTCCGTTCTACAGGTTTAGCTCTCTTAAAACTAATGATTATATGTTACAACTACCCTACAAACTAATTTTAGCTTCCCAATCTCCACGCCGACAAGGTATGTTAAAGGATTTGGGGCTACCTTTTGAGATTCGTTTGAAAGACATAGACGAGAGTTTTTCGCCAGCTATGCCCCTTGCCGAAGTGCCTGTGATGTTGGCACAACGCAAAGCAGCAGCTTTTTTACCCGAATTACAACCTGACGAATTATTAATTACGGCAGATACGGTGGTCATTTGTGGCAACAAAATTTTGAACAAACCCGCAGACGCAGCAGAGGCAATAGCTATGCTCACCTTACTTTCTGGGGCAAAACACCAAGTAGTAACAGGTTTTTGTTTGACTACAACGCAAAAACAAGTGGCTTTGAGTGATACCACAGACGTATATTTTCGGGAGTTGGACGAGGCGGAAATAGCCCATTATGTAGCACAGTACAAACCTTTTGACAAGGCAGGTAGCTATGGCGTACAAGAGTGGATAGGCATGACAGGGATTATACGCATAGACGGTTCGTACTTTAATGTAGTCGGTTTGCCTATTCATAGGGTTTATGAGGCACTGAAAGAGAATTTTATGTAGAGTTTTTATAATAAGTAGCTTTGTATGTTACTATTTATATAGCTACTTATTAATTAAAGGAAAGTTTGTATTTATTGTATAAAAATGAAAATTATGGTTAGAATACTTATACTTATCTTCGTAATTGTCTTAAATATTATCATACATACTAATTGTACTCCTCAATCAAAAGACAGTCACATGAATAAAATAACCAAATTGCCTTCTGAAGATGAAAATTTACAGAAGTATCAAGATACAGCACAAGCACAAATAGATTATTTGATTGAATTTATGAATACTCATGAAAAAGGAGATTCATTGTTTCAATATTTTGTCAAAATGAATTTTCAAGAAGGAGATTTGAATGAACACATGTGGGTTGAAGTAAATAGCTTTGAAGGTAACTACTTTATTGGTGTGCTTTCAAATGAGCCAGCTATGATAAAACAACTGAAGTATGGTGATACTGTGAGAGTTAAGAAAGAAAATGTTGAAGATTGGCTTCTCAATGATTATTTGACTAATACTAAAGTTGGTGGTTTTTCACAAGAATATCTACGTAAAAAAGGACAATAAATCTTTAGTAAGAATAAAACTTTCCAATTTTGACAACTTGGAAAGTTTTGATTAACTAATAATTGGTATAAAATTAATAAATTTTTAGTTTATTGATAATCAAATATTTACAAAAGTATTTGATTATTATTTCACAATACTTCCCTCTGCCTTACTTTCTCTATACTTAATTCCACCAAACAAATACAACATCAGTGTACGGGAATAACGGAAATTGAGAGGCATCATCAAGAAAATAATTGGAATGATAATACTCAAATAAGTTTCAACAGGAGGGTTTTTGAGCAGGAAATAAACAGTAAAAAATGTAGTAATAATAATAGCTACTGAAATAGCATAGCTCACAAACATTGCCCCATAATAAAAACCGGGTTCTGGTTCTAAGGGTTGTTTGCAAACGGGGCATTCGGTGTGCATTTCGGTATAACGTAAGACATTAAACGCAGAATGTTTATACATCTTGCCTTCTCTACAGTGGGGGCATTTATGATTAAATACACCTTCTAACAAGGAAGTTGCCATATTTATTAGTTAGTTTAAGTAAAATAAAAAATAGACTTGTATCTTTGTCGCAATATTAAGGAATACAATAGTTTTTACGAAATAGTTTCGTTACTTGTATTCAAATAGCATTTTTACTATTTATTTTAACACCCAAAATACTGGCTTATCATGAAAAATGAAGGATTCAGCCCAGAGGCTATTGCCGAAATAAAAGACGAGATGAAACGTACTCGTAAAAATTTTGTATTGGATATTCCTGAAGACGAGGACAGAGATGCAGAGTCGGCTTATTTCTATTTTGTAGGCAAACACGAAGGGAAAGAAGTCATCTATGATGCCTTTATGTACACTTTGCGTATGGAATACGAAATGGCATTATTTGAAGCTGCCGAAGCTAAAATGGTGAAAAAATATCCTAAATTTAAGGAAAAAGGCATGGAAAATGCCACTGAAGATGAGTTAGATTACATGGACTTGCTCATGGCGGAGATAGAAGAAGAAGGAATTATCAAAGTAAGTGAATTTGCAAAAGTAGATACAGATGCAGAGTTTGGCGTTGGCTTAGATATTTGCTTAAATGTAGATGAAGTAACTGATGCGGTTATCACCAAATTTGTAGATGATTTCAATAACAACCGTCTGAAATTGGATAAAACTTTATATGATTTTCCAGCAGAAGACTAAGTAAATCAAAAACACCTATAAGGTTTCACAAACCTTATAGGTGTAATACTAAACCTTAGAGTTTACGAATAAATCCTTTTTAGCCCTCCCTGTGGGGAGGGTCGGGTGGGGCTATAGCAAAAAATTATTCATAAACTCTATTAGATATGCAAAATCTTAAATACTAATTCTCTTAAAATTTGTCCGTCTTCGGCATTGCTGTCCACTCCTTTAGACCGTAAGTCTGCCTCTCTCAAAAAGCCAATAATTTGAATCACTTTTACCAAAGGATAATTTCGGGTAGCTACTAAATAGTCATCTACAAAGAATGGATTGACTTTGAGGACACTAGCCAAATTGCCTTTTGATTTGTCTGTAGCCTGATGCACCAACAACAATTTGCTAAAATACCCAAACAACAAAGCTATAATAGGTATCAAGGGGTTGTTTTTAGGATTTGCCTCAAAATAATTAACAATTTTATTAGACTTCAAAATATCTTTTAGTCCTAATGCTTTTTGTAGCTCAAAAGTATTATATTCTTTGCTAACACCTACATATTTGGCAATGTGTTCTTCCGTTATTTCTGTTTTGGTCGTGAAATTAATCAACATTTTATCCAACTCATTATTGATACGGTTCAAATCATTGCCAATATATTCCGCCAATAATACACTTGCTTTTTCGCCAATTCCATGCCCTTTTTCTTTGACTACATCTGTTATCCACTTCGGTAATTGGTTGTCGTACAAGGGTTTAGACTCTATTAAAAGTTGTTTTTTATCCAAATCTTTATAGAGTTTTGTATTGCCGTTGAGTTTTTTGTTTTTATAGGCAAAGACCAAAATTGTAGAGGGTAGGGGCTTTTCCAAATAGGCTTGTAGCATTTCTTTGGCTTTGTCTTGCCCAAAATCCGAAATATCTTGTGCCTCTTTCACCATGACCAACTGCCTTTGTGCCATCATCGGAAACCGTTTGGCACTGCCCAAAATGACATTCATACTTACGTCCTTGCCATAGACAATGGTTTGGTTAAAGCCCTTTTCGTGAGGAGGAATGGCATTTTCTTCAATAAAAGCAGCTATTTTGTCTATATAATACGGTTCTTCGCCATGTAGAAAATAAATGGGATTGTATTGTGGCTTGCTTTTTAGTTCTCGAAGCACATCAGCAGCATTTAAGGGCATACGTTTGGGTGGTTGATGAATAAAACTCACCCAAAAATAATTGAAAGTTTTTATTCTATACCTAAACCTATAAGATTTCTAAGAGCTTATAGGTTTAAACATTGATTGTCAATAGATTAATAGTATGGTGCTTTAAAAACTTATAGTAAAACTAATTTTTTTCAAATCAATAAGTTGATTGTGTGCAAGAAATCTTGGAAAGATTACATCTTTACAAGATTTCTTGCACACAAATAATTCATGGCACGACCCTAAAAATCTATAAACTTAAATACGGTTTCATTTTTACCAACTGTTCTTGTGTCATGACCTTGATTTTAAGCAAATCGTCTATTTGTTGGTAATTGCCATGTTGCTTGCGGTAAGCCACTATTAAACCAGCTAATTTGTAACCTATGTAGGGGTGGTTTTTTAGGGCAACTTCATCAGACGTATTAATATTTAGTTGCTTAACTGTAGGCTTATCGGGTAGGGTACATCTACTTTGAATTTCGGCAATGGCTTCTGGTGATAAACCATACACCTCTTTCAGTTGTTCAAAATCATAAAATCCACCTAATTTTTCTCGAAAACTTACAATTCTATTTGCCAATTTACTGCCAATGCCCCGTAATTTAATCAAGGCGGTTGTATCAGCTTGATTCAGGTCTATGGCTTTTTGAAGGTTGTTTTTAGTCAAGATAATTTCTTCTTTGGGTGTGTCTTTCGTTTTTTCTTCGGGCAGGTCTATGTAATGATACAACTGTTCATACAATGCTGTGGGCATACCATAGATTTTTTGCAAATCTGCTTTCAACCTAAATTTTCCGCCTTTCTGTCTGTAATTGTCTATACGTTGTGCCAAAAATTTAGGAAAACCTAATTGTTCTAATTCTGCCATTGTAACAGTATTTGGATTAAAAACAAATAGTTTTTTTGCGGTATAGGAGGTCTTATTTTCTGCTTTTTCGTCATTTTTATAGTCTTTTTTGGCGTATTTTTGTTCATAGACTTCTTGCAAAGAGTCTTTGTAAAGGGCTTGTTGGGCTGCAAATTGTGCTTGTGCTTGGTTAATTTCGCCTACCCACTGAGCTAACAAGGCTTTGTCTGCTGCTTTTTCACTTTCGTTGTAGTGTGTCGTAGGCACAACGAATTTTAGGTACAAAACACCTACTAATAACCCGACAAAAACTATCAATAAATAGAAAAAACCTTTGATTTCTGTTTGTGAAAACCCAAAATAATTGCGTAGCCACTGATAAAAATGATGATTCATTGCTTGTGATTTTAAATGATTAGTTTAAAATTGTAAAAATTTATTAAAACTATTATTCAAAACACAATATATTTTATTTTGTTTAAATTTAATAAAAGTCATAAAAATTTTAGAGATTTATAGTAGTGATTTTTTAAACTTGTAAGGCTTTCAAACTTTTATAGTTTGGTGCTAGCTGAGTGTAAAAAATGACTTGATTTGATAAAACTTCTCGAAAGACCTAATAATGTCTAAAGATTTTATTGCAGACACCAAAAAAAAGTCAAACTTTTGCAGTCGCAAAACCCTATTCTTATGTCTAACGAAAGATACAATCAACGTGGCGTGTCTGCCACCAAAGAAGACGTACACCAAGCCATTCGCAACATAGACAAAGGCTTATATCCAAAGGCTTTTTGTAAAATTATTCCCGATATTTTGGGCAATGACCCCAATTACTGCAATATCATGCACGCAGACGGAGCTGGCACAAAGTCATCATTAGCCTATTTGTATTGGAAAGAAACAGGTGATTTGAGTGTTTGGAAAGGAATAGCCCAAGATGCCGTAGTAATGAACACAGACGACTTGTTGTGTGTGGGAGTTACAGACGGCATTTTGCTTTCTTCGACCATTGGGCGGAACAAAAAACTGATTCCAAGTGAGGTCATTGCAGCCTTGATTAACGGCACAGAGGAAGTTTTGGAAATGTTGCGGAGTTATGGCATGGGTATTTACAGTACAGGTGGCGAAACGGCAGACGTAGGGGACTTAGTGCGTACAGTGATTGTGGATAGTACCGTTACGGCTCGGTTTAAACGCAGCGAAGTAATAGACAATGCCAACATAAAGGCAGGCAATGTGATTGTGGGTTTGGCTTCTTTTGGGCAAAGTAGCTACGAAACGCAGTACAACGGAGGTATGGGCAGCAACGGACTCACGTCGGCAAGGCATGACGTTTTTCATAAATATTTGGCTCAAAAATACCCTGAAAGTTACGACAACCAAGTGCCTGAAAATTTGGTGTATAGTGGCTCAAAAAAATTGACAGATAAAATAGAAGGTTTAGATGTTACCGTTGGGCAGTTGGTGTTGTCGCCTACTCGTACTTATGCACCTATTATGAAGGCTATTTTCAATGAAATGAGAGGTGAAATAAACGGACTGGTACACTGTTCGGGAGGAGGGCAAACAAAGGTGTTGCATTTTATAGAGAATTTGCACGTAGTTAAAAATAACTTATTTTCAACGCCACCATTGTTCCAAATCATTCAGGCGGAAAGCCAAACGGCATGGCAAGAAATGTATCAAGTCTTTAATATGGGGCATCGTATGGAGATTTATACAGATGAAAAGAATGCTGAGGCTATTATTCAAATTGCTAATTCTTTTGGCGTAGCTGCACAAATTGTGGGTTATGTAGAAGGTAGTGAGCAGAAAAAACTGACTATTACAAGCCAACATGGTACTTTTTATTACTAGTAGTATCAATTTAAAAGTGATAGTAATAACAACGAAAATAGAAATTAGATTTACGTATTTTTTCAAAAAAGTCAAGTTTTTACTTGACTTTTTTGAATTTTATGGCATATTTTAGGATTAACCCTCATTGTAGTAAAATAGGCTCTTACATAGATTTACTTCAAAAAAGTATTAAAAATTTTTTTTATTTATTGGACTTTTTTAATTTGCATTTGATTGTATTGATATTCAATGCTTTAACTTGATTTTTTCTTAAAAAATGTTAAATATGATTACTCTAAAGAATATTAATTTAACTATTTACAGCTAAAGGCTCAACAACTTCTCTTGAATAAGTAGTATTTATTAGTATAAAAATGGAAAAAATCTTGAAAAAATTTTATTTTAGGTTTTGATTTTGAATTTTTTTGCGTAAAATTGTATCGTAAATTTGTAATTGATTAAGATTGACTTAAAATTTGTAAAAGTTTATTAATATATTCATTCACCTACTATTTTTTTATACACATGGAAGATTACAGTCGCATAATTGAATCCTTAGCTGTTAAGTTTTCAAGACTTAACAACGTTACTATCTTACACCCTGTTACTGTTAAAAACCAACTTGACGAAAATAACTTATTAGTTTATGTTGAGAAAGGTAAGGCATTATTAAATGAACAAATAGAAATAGGCGAGGGAAGTAGTATTTTTGTTCCCGCAGGTGTTGGTGGTACAATTACTTATAATGCAGGTGTAGATGATATTGCTTCTGAATTACACAATGAGGAGTTCCTTGTAAAACACGCCAAGTTTATGGCACAACGTAAAGAGGACTCTAATAATAGTTTCTTTTTATTGTATTTTGATGCAAAAATATTTGACAGCGTAAGCTTCTTTTCTTCTTTGGAGATTAGCCCATTTGTAGTAAAAGAAAACCCTGTACTTGGTGAGCTTATCTATAAAATCTTGGCTGAATCTAAATTAACAGAAGCAGGTACAAGCAGAGCCATTACTAATTATACAGACCTTATTTCTATTGAAATTATCCGCTATTTGATTAAAAATCAAATGTTTGTGGAGCAATTAGTAACTAATAGCACGTATTTTAAAGACCCAAGATTGATAAAAATCTTCACATTTATCAAAGAAAACTTGGCGGGAGATTTGTCTAACAAAGTATTGGCAAAACAAGCACAAGTGTCTGAAGATTATGTTGGTCAATACTTCAAGATGCTTACAGGTATCAACCCACAAGATTACATAGAATACCAAAGAATGGAAGAAGCCGTAGAGTTGTTAAGACACTCTAAGGAAAGTATCAGAGAAGTGGGTATCATGGTAGGTTACAAAGATACTGCTTATTTCTGTCGCCGTTTCAAAATGATGTTCGGTATTCCTGCTGCGAAACTTCGCCGTAGAGAGAAAGAAGCTCAGAAAAAAGCAAAAGAAGCAGCTGAAGCAGCCGAAGCAGCAGCTAATTCATAGTTTGATTTTTTTAGAATAAAAATGTTGTTGTTCATAAAATATGCTTTTGTCTATTTTATGAACAACAATTTTTTTATGTAGTATTTTTGATTTAACGAAAGTTTACCTTACCAACGCATCAGCATCTCCACCCAAGAGTTTAATCCGCACATAATTCAAGATAAAGTTTTTGGTCATATTGATATTCAAAATCCTATCTTTGGTCAAACTCAATTTCTTGGTACTTACACCGTTTTCATCTGCGTAGGCTATCCAAACAGTGCCTACAGGCTTTTCGGGTGTGCCTCCGTCAGGACCCGCAACGCCTGTGGTAGCTATACCAATGCTTGTTTTAAATTTTTGGCGGGCAAATTCTGCCATTTGGCGGGCTGTTTCTTCACTTACCGCCCCAAATTCCTCTATGGTGTCAGGGTTTACGCCCAAAATATCGGCTTTGGCAGCATTGCTATATACCACTGCACTACCCAAAAAGTATTTGCTTGCTCCTGCTATGGTCGTAAGGCTGTGAGCTACCAAACCACCCGTACAACTTTCGGCAGTGGCAATGGTTTTTCCTTGTGCCAACAATAACTTAGCTACGGTTTGTTCTATTTCGTCTTCTCCGTAGGCATATACATACTTGTTAATCAATGGTTTAACTTTTTCTATTTGTTCATCAATTTCTTGGTGTAAAACCTTAGCCGAAGCTCCCATAGCCGTTAAACGCAAACGAATTTGCCCTTTTGAGGGTAAATAAGCCAATTTGATGTGTTCGGGCAGTGCGTCTTCCCATTGTTCTATCAATTCGGCTAAGGCAGACTCTGAAATGTTGATAACCCTGATAAATCTATGGACAATTTCGGGTAGTTGAAAAGTTTGGCGGAGTTTGGGCAAAATGATTTCGGTAAACATTTTTTCCGTTTCATGTGGCACACCGGGCATAGACACAAATACTTTTCCGTTCCGTTCAAACCACATTCCGGGGGCTGTGCCTGCTGCATTGTGAATGACCGTACATTTTTTGGGCAGCCAAGCCTGTAGTTTATTCAAATCATTCATGGCTCTACCTCTTGATGTGAATAAGTCTGTAACGTGCTGCAACACCGCCTCGTCTGAATACATTTCAGAGTCAAAAAATTCTGCCAATAGTTTTTTAGTAATGTCATCTTTCGTAGGTCCCAAACCGCCTGTAATCAGTACAATATCTGCGGTTTGCTCGGCTGCGTGTAGGGCATTGAGAATGGCGTTGCGGGTGTCGCCTACAGAAGTTCTACGGACAACTTTTACGCCTGCTTTGTCTAAAGCCACACTGAAAAAATGTGAATTAGTATCTACGATTTGTCCGTAAAGGATTTCATCGCCAATGGTGATTGTTTCGGCTGTGATAGTTTTCATGTTTTTTTAAAAGTAAGGATACTCAATCAAAAATGGATTTTCTGTAGCATAGGCTTTAGCCTGTGCCTACACTATGCTACAGATTAAAACCAATTTAGTTTCAGTATAAATGATTATTGCTTTATGAGTGATTAAGATTGTGGAGGTTTATGAGATGGATTATTAGGGTCATCTTTGTACTTTTCTATCATTTTTAGTCCATAATTACGAATAATAGTGATAAGTTCTATCATTTCTTCGCCTTCTTGCGTAAGAGAATATTCTGTTTTAGGTGGTACAACTGCATACACTTTTCTTTGAATATAGCCATCTGCTTCTAATTCTCGCAGTTGGGTCGTAAGCATTTTATCAGAAATATGTGGAATGTCTTGTCGTAATTCACTATAACGCATCACTTTGTTGCGTAAACGCCACAAAATAGGGGCTTTCCATGTACCGCCTATTTGTTCCATGACCAACTGCACAGGGTTGTAATAAACTTTTCCTTTGTAAATAAAATCGGGCATTGCAATTCGTATATTTAGTTGAGATAAGATTTTTACAAAGGTACACATAGCTTTTATACTAATCCAATAATCTTTTGCAAACAATCTTTTCTCTCCGTATCTTTGTCTAACAACATTTTGCAGACGGCATGGCAGCGTATGATTTGGTCAATACCGCCTTGATTCAAGAAGAATTGGCGTGGGTAGAACGTGCAAAACGGAATCCCGAACATTTCCAGTATTTATATGAAAAATACGCCCAAGCAATTTTTTATTTTGTTTTTAGGCGTACTAATGAGGCAGAAGTGGCAGAAGATATTACTTCTCAAACTTTTCTGAAAGCCTTAGAAAAACTACATACCTTCCAAGACAGAGGGGTGCCGTTTTCTGCATGGCTTTACAAAATAGCTACCAATGAAGTAAATTTGTACTATAGAAAAAGCCAAACTACGCCTGTTATCAGTTTAGAAGAAACTTTTGCCCATAGGTTGGCAGACGAAAGTTCCGAAAATGTAAATGAAGAAGCCTTAGCAGAATTGGCAAAGGTATTGTCTGATTTAGACCAAGATGATTTGTTGCTGTTGCAGCTGCGATTTTATGAAGAAAAGTCTTTTAAAGAAATAGCTTTTATTTTGGAAATTCAGGAGGCAACCGCCAAAATGAGATTGTATAGATTGTTGGAAAGGCTCAAAGAACAGCTTAAAAAAAACGTATGAAACACTCATACTTGACGACTTTTAATTTTTTACAAAATTAACTACTGAAAAATATGCTTGGAAACCTAGATAATGAAGTAATTTTTAAAAAAGCTTTTACTAATAAAACGGTTTTTAAGGCTTTTGTGCGTGATATTTTGGGTATTGAAATAGAAGTGGGAATTATTGAAACTGAAAAGAAATTTGAGCCCAAAATAGGTTATATAGATTTTGAACTTGATATTTTTGCAGAGAGTATAGACAAAAGAATTTGTATTGAAATACAAAGAGTTGAGTATGACCACCATTTTGATAGGTTCTTGCACTATTTTTTAATGTTAATAGCTGAACAACAAAAAAGTAGTAAGGAATATGGTATTGAAAGAACAGTTTATGTGATTGTTATTTTGACTGCACCCTATAAAATATATGAAAAAAATGGTAAGCCTATCCTTGATGAAGTCTTATTATTAAAGTTGAATCCACAGACGATACATGGTAAAATCAGGGATTTGTATGGACATCAATTCGTTTGCTTAAACCCTAACCACCCTAACGAAGATACGCCACAACCAATAAGAGATTGGTTAGACCTAATCTATCAATCTATTCATAGTCCAGAAAGACCTGTGTTGAATACAGCAAACGAAGGTATTAGAAAAGCAATGGAATTAATTAGCTTTGAAAACCTTACTCCTGAAGAAAGAACACAAGCCAAAAATAAAGAAGCAGCAAAAATTGTTTTAGCCAAAGAAAAAGAGGCAAGCAAGCAAGCAACACAACTTGAAAATGCCAAAAATGGTATCTTGAAAGGGTATAATAATCAAATTATTGCAGACATTACAGGTTTAACCATTGAACAAATAGAACAACTGCGAATAAAATAATGAAAGATAAAAAAGTGATATTTAGGAAAACAAGCCCAGAGTTTTCGCCCTCTAAACGCCAATTTGACGATTTGTTGGCTACGCACAGGAAGAAAATGAGGCAAAAAATGCTATTCAATATCGTGATTTTGGTAGTAGAAATCGTTTTTGTGGTAGGGGTAACGGTTTATGCAATCTACAAAACAAGGTAGTTTTTAGGAAAGTTGCCTTTAGGCAACTATAAAAAAATTGTCTGACACTCCGAAAGTGTCAGACAAATAGTAAAATTCAATATTATAGCAATTACGCATTGGTGGCAGACTGCATTACTTGTGCAGCATACTTCATACCATGTTCTGCGTAGTGTCCACTTCTCAATTTGTCAGAAACAGCCTCAAAAGCTTTGATTGTACGTTCTACATCTTCCAAAGTATGCGAAGCCGTAGGAATTAAACGCAACAAAATCACACCTTTAGGCACTACAGGGTACAATACGATAGACGTAAATACGCCATAGTTTTCTCTCAAATCTACAATCATACCTGCTGCTTCTACCTCGCCACCACTCAAGAACACAGGCGTAACAGGCGTTTCACACACACCTATTTTAAACCCTCTTTCTTTCAAACCACTTTGCAAGGCGTGTACGATTGTCCACAATTTTTGTTTTAATTCTGGTTTAGTACGCAACAACTCCAATCTTTTCATGTTACCATATACGATTGGCATTGGTAGAGTTTTTGCAAAAATTTGCGACCTTGTATTGTAACGCAAGAACATTAAAACGTCTTTAGGTCCTGCAATGAAAGCCCCGATGCTTGCCATAGACTTCGCAAAAGTAGAGAAGTACAAATCAATTTCGTTTTGTACGCCTTGTTCTTCGCCTACACCAGCACCTGTTTTGCCCATTGTACCGAAACCATGTGCGTCATCTACTAATAAACGGAAGCTAAATTTCTTTTTCAAGGCAACAATTTCTTTCAATTTGCCCATGTCGCCCAACATACCGAATACACCTTCGGTAATTACTAAAATAGAACCGCCTGTATTTTTTACCCACTTTGTAGCTCTTTCTAATTGTTTTTCGCAATTTTCGATATTATTGTGTGGGAATACGAAACGTTTTGCAAAGTTCATTTTCAAACCGTCAATGATACATGCATGACATTCAGAGTCATACACTACGGCATCTTGGCGACTCAAAATAGCATCTATCACAGACATAATGCCTTGGTAGCCAAAATTCATCAACATTGCATCTTCTTTACCTACAAAGCTGGCTAACTGCTTCTCAAATTCTTCTATCATGTCAGAGTTGCCAGACATCATTCTAGCTCCCATTGGGTATGCCAAACCGAATTTAGCTGCTCCTTCTGCGTCTGCCTTACGTACTTCTGGGTGATTTGCCAAACCGATATAGTCGTTTAAGCTCCAGTTCAATACGTCTTTGCCTCTAAATTTCATGTGAGGTCCAATTTCTCCCTCCAATTTAGGGAATGCGAAATAGCCATGTGCTACGCCTGCGTGCTGACCCAAAGGTCCTTTATTCTGCAATAATCTTTCAAATAAATCCACGTCTATAAACCTTTTATTGAGTAAACAAATGAAATGCTCTTAATGAACGAATTGTTATGTTTGATTGATGTTTTGGTAAACAAAAACGGTGCAAAGATAATTTTTTTTTGTGTGTTTGCAAAATCTATAAACATAACTAATTACGACAAAAAATATATCCTATTAAAACCAGTAGCATAGACTTTAGTCTGTGTAGTAATTATTTGATTAACAATATATTATATACACAGACTAAAGTCTATGCTACAAAAATTTAGTAATCCACCCCTTGTTTAATAATCCTGCGTACTTTTTTCACACTATTACTAAATGGTACATAGGCTCTTAGTGTAATGGCGTGCTGGTTAATGTTGTCAAATTTCTTTAAACCAAGAAAAAAAGTATAGCTATAGGCAATATGGGCTGTCCAAGTTTGGTTAAGTAGGCGGTTGGCACTAAGCCCCAACATAGGACGAAAACCCACAATAGCATCTTGAAAATCTGTATAACTTACAATACCTATACCGTACAACGCAATATCTTCCGACCATACATTGGCAGAAATACCATAGTTATTTTGCCATGGAGCAGCTTCTATGGCAGCGTGGGCAGCATAAAAGACCTTGTTCCACTCAAATTTGGCATTGGCAAGCCCTACTTCCACGAAAGTTCCGCGAAAAGTCTGCCCGCCTACGGTCATACCCCAACTTTTACGCACTTCTTTGATTTCACGAGTATCTATGAATGTGGTGTCTGTTAGGTCGCAAAGTTTGTAGGTTTCTATGAAAACGTCTGTGGCTACCTCGTCATCTACCAATACTAAACTGTCTTTTGTCAAATATTTGATGCGTACATTTTTGTATTTTCCGCCCGAACTTTTGCGGAGTTTCAACAAATCTCCGTTCAATGACCAACGACCTTCTTTGAGGAGGTCTGTCGATAAAAAACGACCATTGGCAGTAATTTCTATAAATTCGTTTTGGCAGTCATGTACCCGAATCAGCGTATCATATAAGTTATTGGTTTGCTCAATAAAGTACCGCAACCCCCATCGTTTGCCCAACAATAGGTTTTGAATGTCTGGGTTGGAGTTTTGTGCAAAGGTAAATTGTGGACATACATACCACAGTAAACAGCTTAACAAGATGATTTTTTTCATTGGCTTCCTATATAAGTAGGGCTAATTTAGTATTTATTTTCAAAAAAAGTGCTTAAGTACAAAGAAGTCATTTTTTTGAAAGGTGCTACCTCTCGCAAAATGACTTCTTTTATAAGTTTGTTTGTAAGGCTTTTAAAATTATTGGTTTGTCGTAACAACTACTCTTGAATATACTTTTGCCGTAAGGCTTTGGTCATTTCTCGTATATCTTGAAAGTCGTGAGGGTAAATTTTTATTTCGGGTTCTTCTATTGTGTCTAAAATCATTTCTCCAGCTACCTCTATAACTTTTGTATTTTGCAGTCTTTTAACAGTAATGCTGAATTGTGCATATTTTTTTTGTAATGCCAAAAAGTCTTGGTGATAAAATAATTTATCCTTATAAATTTCAGAAACAAGGTTAATTTGCTCTAATGTTAATTTGCATTCTCCCATTTTCTTCATTATCATATCGTTAGGTATTTGTTCATAAAACGTACTCAGTAAATAAGTAGCCTCTATAAAACTACCTGCTAAGATATTGATAATGTGGTGGTTAGTGTGATTTTTTTCTTGTTCCAAAGCTATTTTTTCAAATAATAACTGTGTCATATTGAGAAGACTATCTTCTTCATTTTTCTTGTTGAATAGCCTTGTAAATTCTTTATGTGGTATTAATTCCTGAATACCTAACTTTTGTTCTATTGCCCTCTGTTGAGCTTGGTATTTTGCTACTAATTCCATTTCTTTAAACAGATACGCATACCATATATTGACAGCATATTGTCCGTACAAAAAACTTAGTTGTTCAGGTGTAAGTTGTGTTAAATCTCTGATAGGCAATAGGTTTTGTTTTTTAAAAACTGCTTTGTTACTATCTAAATCCTTTACTATAAAAGAAATATCTAATGGGGCAGAAGCTAAAATATCTACTAATATAGAGTTATCTATAGCTGTTTCACTCGTTTGTTGTAGCTGTTCTACATTCCGTGTGTCTTGCTTAGAAGCAGGCTCACAACCTACCAACAACAAACCCAACAAAAACAAAGCAGCTTTAGCTTTTAGTTGGCGTTGTGTGTTGTATTGGTTGAAGTCCTGAAGTTGGGCTGCACTGCTTCTACCACAAAAAGACTTGCCTGTGGTTTTTAGCAACTCTAAAATTTCTTCGTTGGTCTTATCTGTAAAATCAAAGACATTTTTTTGGCAGACACCACAAAAACGACCTTGTGGCGTAGGTTGCATATTGTCCCAGTTTTCGGGGCAGTGGAAGGTTTGGTGTAGCATGGTATAAAAAATTTGTCTGACACTTCATAGGGTCGTGCCTTAAAATGTTATAGTAAACTTATAGTAAAATTGTCCGACACCTTTGAGGTGTCGGACAAATAAGCAAGAGATATAACAATTCATAGCATGACTCTAAAAAGTGTCAGACAGTTAGCTAATTACAAGGTTTAAATACTTAAAATCTGCACCAAACGCATCAAATCTTGATTAATTTGTTTTTTCTTGCGAATGGTATCGCCAAAAGGTGTGTAAATAAGTTGGTTATTAACCATGCCCGCCATCACATTACTCATGCCCTTCATCAAGCCTTCTACGGCAGCCAAACCCAAACGGCTACCCAATGTACGGTCATAGCCAGACGGCGAACCACCACGCTGAATATGCCCCAAAGTCGTAACCCGAATGTCTAACTGTTTCAATTTATTTTTGACCAAACGAGCTATGCTGTTGGCATTGCCAATTTCTTCGCCCTCTGCTACAATGACAATAGACGAAGTTTTTGACCTATTGAAACCATCTCGCAAGGTGCTAATCACATTGTCGATGCTGTCATCTCTTTCAGGAATCAGGACTATCTCCGCACCGCCACCAATACCGCACTCCATTGCAATATAGCCCGAATCTCTGCCCATTACCTCTATAAAAAACACTCTGTCGTGGGAGTCTGCCGTATCACGAATTTTGTCTATAGCTTCTAAGGCAGTGTTTACCGCCGTATCAAAACCCAGCGTGTAGTCTGTTCCGTAGAGGTCATTGTCTATCGTACCTGGTACGCCTACAATCGGAATACCATATTCGGCATGAAAAAGCTCTGCCCCTGTAAACGTACCATTACCACCAATAGCCACCAAACCCTCTATACCATGTGCCTTCAGGTTTTCGTAGGCTTTGGCTCTGCCTTCTTTGGTTTTAAATTCTTCGCTGCGGGCAGACTTCAAAATCGTACCGCCACGTTGTATAATATTGCTTACAGATTGCGAATGTAGCTCTTTGATTTCGCCAGCAATCATGCCATTATAACCCTTGTAAATTCCGTACACTTGTAAGCCATAGAACAATGAACTGCGAACCACAGCCCGTATGCAGGCATTCATACCGGGGGCATCGCCACCAGAAGTAAAAACGGCTATCTTTTTCATTTTCAATTTATCTCGTTTTGCTGTAAAATGTATTTCTTTTGTAGCATAGACTTTAGTCTGTGTAAATAGTAAATACACAGACTAAAGTCTATGCTACAAATTTTAATAACTTCTATTTAAAAAAACTAAAGTTCTACCTCAGCCCCTTCTTCTGCGGTTTTGGAGGTGTCATAGCCCATATTTTTGGCATATTGCAAGAGTTTTTGGCGTAAAATAAACCTTGCTCGGTGCAGCCTTGAACGGACAGTACCTATGGGAATATCCAAGATTTTCGCCATTTCTTCATACGTAAAACCCTCTAAGTCGCACAAGATAATGATAGTCCGAAACTCCACACTCAAAGAGTTAAGGGCATTCGTAACTTCATCACCGATGAGTTCTTGTACCGTTTCTGAACGTAAATCTACGGTGATGTCTTCATCTACAGAGTCCGAATTGTAAGTTTGCTCTACCTCTTGGTAATCCACTTTGGCAGGTTGCTTACTTTTCTTGCGAAACTCGTTGATAAAACTGTTTTTGAGTATTTTAAAAAGCCAAGCCTTTGCGTTAGTACCTCTCTCGAAAGAGCTAATAAAACGAAAAGCCTTTAAATAAGTATCTTGTACCAAATCCTTTGCGTCATCTTCATCTAACACGAGTTTATAGGCAAAATTATACATTGCCGTTACGTGTGGCATGAATTCCTCATTAAATATCTTACTTTTTTCGCCTTCACTGTAACGAGGCGAATCTTCTGTATGGGAAGGTGTATTCATCACAAATGCTTTATGAAAAACAAATTTAAAAAAATCTTTTATTTATGCACGAAACGGCTGTTTTTTTTGTATGTCTTTCCTTCGTTAGAGTGAATAAAAATACTCAAATAATTGATAAACAGTAGTTTATTGAAGTATAATTTAGTATTAAATTTTTGTGATGTTAGGTAGGGTAAACAAAAAACACTCATTACTATAATGAGTGTTTTTTGTTTTTTATGACCTCACCCTTCCCTCTCCAAATTGAGAGGTTTTTATGGAATATTTGATAAATAGCAAATACACACTAATTTAACGTATTTTTTACAATAAAAACCTTACTAAAAAATTGATAATCAATTATTTAATAAGATTTTTAATTAAAAAATTACTAATTAATAGTTGTGCATTAGCACCTATTTTACTTTATTTTTAAAATATTCATAAGTTCTTTTCAAACCTTCTTTACGGTCTATTTTTGGCTCCCAACCCAAAATAGCTTTTGCCTTTGTAATGTCTGGGCAGCGTTGTTTCGGGTCGTCTTGTGGTAGTGGGTGGTACACCAATTTTTGTTTTGTGCCTGTCAATGCAATAATTTCTTTGCCAAAATCATTCATCGAAATTTCACTTGGATTCCCTACGTTCATTGGCAAATGATAGTCGCTGAATAGGAGTCTGTAAATACCATCTACCAAGTCATCTACATAACAGAAAGACCTTGTTTGTGAACCATCTCCAAAAACCGTAAGGTCTTCGCCACGCAAGGCTTGGCTCATAAATGCAGGCAGCACTCTACCGTCATCAAGACGCATACGAGGCCCGTAAGTATTGAAAATACGCACAATACGGGTTTCTACTTGGTGCATATTGTGGTATGCCATCGTGATAGCCTCTTGGAATCTCTTAGCCTCGTCATACACGCCTCTGGGACCTACGCAGTTTACATTGCCCCAATACTCCTCATTTTGTGGGTGAACAGTAGGGTCACCATATACTTCAGACGTAGAAGCCACCAAAATTCTTGCTTTCTTAGACAAAGCCAAACCTAACAAATTGTGTGTTCCCAAAGAACCTACTTTCAAGGTTTGAATTGGCTTTTTCAAGTAGTCAATCGGGCTGGCAGGCGAAGCAAAGTGCAAAATGTAATGTAATTCACCCGGTATATGCACATATTTGGTTACGTCATGGTGATGAAACTCAAATTGTGGAAGGGGCATAAGGTGTTCTATGTTTTCCATGTTACCTGTAATGAGGTTGTCCATGCCAATTACATAAAACCCTTCTTTAATGAATCTATCGCAAAGGTGTGAACCCAAAAAGCCCGCAGCCCCTGTTATTAATACTCTTTTCATGGTGAGTGGAGAAGGAATAAATATCTTTTTTTTGTGAAACTCAAAACTATTTGTACCGCACAAAAGTAGTTTTTTTATGCTGAAAATAAAAATAATCTAAACAGACTTACAAGTTCTCTTGTAGTCGGGTAATAGGCGTGAAATTTGTAATTTGAAGAATGTCAATACTTCGTATAGAACTTTTCAAGTCTTATCACGTAAACAAAAAAGGCAAAAAACACAATTTAAGACAAATGAAATCTCGTCTTCATACTTATTGGCTAAAAGCTGCAAATCTTGGTGTAAGCAGGGACTTGTCATTTGCACAAGCACAAAAAGTTCGTTTGATTAACCAAATTTGGTTAGTGGGGCTTATTGTAGTTTTGGCTTATCTTGTTCCATTTGTGATTAAAAAGCATTATTCGGGCATCTTTGCCAATTTGCCAACAGCTTTTTTAGCCTTGATAATCATTTTTTTTAATTACCAACGTCAATACTTGTTGGCGAGGGTCGTTTCGGCTATTTACTTACCCTTAAATTTTTTGGCTCTTTGTATATTATTTGCAGACAAAAATATTAATTTATTGTTATTTGCTACGGCTGTTTTGGCTATTTATCTAAGTTCAAGTGTTATAGAAAAATACATTTTGTTTTTCTATAATGTCATTATATTTTTTGTAACCTATTATATCATAGACAATAGCCTATTTTATGCACCCTCCGTAGCAGAATCTTTGGCAACGGTAGGAGATGTGATGCAGTATTTACGGTATAGCAACATTATTTTGGCGTTTTTCATTCTGTATTTGGCTACACATTTGTTCAAAAATGAAAATGACAAATACCTTACACAAATAGAAACGGCTAATAATGATATTTTGAATAAAAATGAAGAAATTAATCAAATTAATGTAGAAATTATAGCACAGAGAGATAATATTATTTCACAAAAAGAATTGATAGAGAGAAAAACAAAGCAAATTACAGATAGTATCAACTACGCCAGACGCATACAAAAAGCTACGTTAGTAGCCCCCGAACAGTTGGAACAGCTATTGCCTAATAGTTTCGTTTTTTATCAACCCAAAGACATTGTAAGTGGAGATTTTTATTGGGTAGAAAAACACCAAGAGAACATATTTTTTGCCGTAGCAGACTGTACGGGGCATGGCGTACCGGGTTGTTTAATGGCAATTATTGGGGTGAATATGCTGCACCAAATCGTGAAAGAATTGAATATTAGCAATCCTGCCGAAGCCCTAATGGTGTTAGACAAAAAAGTAATAGCCCTTTTGAAACAAGACAAAAGTTCTGAACTCAAAGACGGAATGGACATAGCTTTTTGCCAACTCACAAAAGAAAATGAGCAAACTACTCTTTATTTTGCTGCAGCCCAACGCCCTCTGTACCTTATCCGCAACAATGAACTAACCGAATACAAAGGCAACAAACTGCCTATAGGCAATGCTTTTTATGAAGAAAAAACTTTTGAGTCCCAAACTATCCCTTTGCAACAAGGCGACTTAGTGTATATTTTTTCTGATGGTATCACAGACCAATTTGACAGCACAGACACCAAAAAATACGGCTCAAAACGACTCAAATCTTTCTTGTTAAGTCTGCAAACTATGCCAATCACAGCACAGCAAACCATTATCCAAGAGGAAATGGCACAATGGCAAGGGGTAACGCAACAGACAGATGATAGGTTATTGTTGGGGGTGGGGGTGTAAAAATTTATTGATTATTAATGAGTAACAAAATGAAGAACTATTTAAATACATAGACAAAACTATATTTGTTCTACTAATAAGAGTTTATCTTTTTTTAACTTACAGTGATGCAACCTTTTTGAATATTGTGTGGTCTTAGAGTGAAATTCTTTATACCACAATGTTCAAATTTATTGCTTTTTCCCTCTGTTTGGCTTGCATTTACACACAGCTTTACGCCCAAACTATTCTGACTGGAGTTGTACAACAAACCAATCAGCAGCCTATTACCTATGTGAATATTGGCATTAAAAACAAAAACATAGGTACTGTAGCCAATGAAAATGGCGAATTTTCACTATCACTCAAAGCCGAAAATACCCAAGACACTCTTACTTTTTCTTGTGTAGGTTTTGAGGAAATGAATATGCCTATCCAACAAATTATGCAAGAAAAAACGGCTGTTTTTTACTTAAAAGAAAAGGTTTTAGCACTTCAAGAAGTTGTGGTGGTGCAGCAAAAACCCAAAATCAAAACCATAGGCACGAAATCAACCAATCCTTTTCTTTGGGGCAGTGCCACAAGTAAAGACGGCAAAGACATTGTAGAAATGGGCAAACTCATTGAGATAAAAAAGACTTCGGAAATCCAAAAACTGAATGTCTATTTGAAAGGCATTACGACAGATTCTGCGACTTTTCGCATTAATTTTTATGCAGTGAAAGACGAAATGCCCACTGAGAGAATTTGTGAAAAAAATATTTTTTGCAAGAAAAAACTTGATAAAGGTTGGTTAGAAATTGATTTGACTGAATATGATTTAATTTTTGAAAAGGATTTTGTGGTGGCTATTGAGTTTTTGCCCGAAAAAAATAGCAAAGGCTATGCTTTTGCTTATGGCGGACAGTTTGGTGGAAGTACTTTCTCCAGAACCGTAAGTTTAGGAACTTGGAATAGAATGAAAGGGGCTTCTATTTCTATGTATGTTACTGTAAAACAATAAGTTGTTAATTTTATGAAAATCACAACCCTACTCGTATTTCTTTTATTGGGCTTTCAAACGACATTTGCCCAAAAAACAAGTAAAAAAATTGAAAATTTGCTTGAAATTTATGCCCAAAACGGCAAACTAAATGCTTCTGTTTTGGTGGCAGACAGCAAAGATATTTTGCTCAAAAAAGGCTTCGGCATGGCAGATTTTGATTGGCAGCAGCCCAATACGCCACAAACCAAATTTCGTATTGCGTCTATTAGCAAGCAATTTACGGCTTTGATGATTTTGCAATTAGTACAAGAAGGCAAATTAAAATTAGACGATAAAATTTCGGCTTTCATTCCCGAATACCCCAAAGACAAAGCCGAAAAAATTACCATTCATCATTTGCTTTCACATACATCGGGCATTGTGCATTATTTCCCTGATTTTTACCAAAAATTTAGCAAAAGTAACTACACGCCTGACGAATTGATGCACTTGTTTTGGGACATTGATTTGTTGTTTGAACCTTCCACGCAATTTCGTTACAGTAGCTTTGGTTATGTAGTTTTGGGCGTAATTTTGGAAAGAGTAACGGGCAAAAATTACGAAAGCAATTTGCAAGAAAGAATTTGTAAGCCCTTGAAAATGAACAACACAGGTATAGACAATGACCTCAATATTATTCCACAAAAGGCAAAAGGTTATTTGGCGGCGGGCAATTTGTTGAATTGTGAATACCGAAATATGACCACTGTTTTTGCCACAGGACAAATTTATTCAACCGTTGAAGACTTGTACCTTTGGCACAAAGCATTGAATACCGATTTGTTGTTGAGTGAAAAATACAAAAAATTGCTTTTTACGCCCAATCAAAATAATTACGGTTATGGTTGGTTGATGACTTCGCAAGAACTTTCAAAAGACAAAAAAGTAAATACTGTTTGGCATACAGGCGGTTACAACGGTTTCAATGCCATTATTTTGAGAGAAGAAAACGGCTATTTTGTTACGATTTTGGCAAATGCCGAACCTACGGAAGTAGAAAATATTGCCAAAAGTATTTTACAAATTTTGCACAATGTACCTTACGAAATACCCAAAAAATCTATTGCTCAAACCTTAGCCAAAATTATTGACAGTCAAGGCATTGAGGCAGGTTTAGAGGAATACAAAAAATTGCAAAAAAATGCTGCGAATGAGTATGATTTTGCGGAAGGGGCTTTGATTGGGCTAAGTGAATATTACGGTTTGCTCAAAAAAACGAATACGGTCATTCAACTGTTGGAATTTAATGCAACGCAATATCCCAATTCGTCTTGGACATATTCCAATTTGGGCAGTATGTACGCACAATTAGGCAATGAACAAAAGGCAGTAGAATATTACGAAAAAACTTTAGCCCTTTTTCCACACGACAGCGTAGCCAAAACGTACTTGGAAAATGTGAAAAAGAAAAAGTGATACAATGCGGTGTAAGAGTTGGGCTTTTTGGAATATTGAAAAAATTTCTCTACTTCTGTCACACCAATAAGTTTTGAGGCTCTAAATGTTGTAAATCAAAAATTCACTTTAAACATTTAGAACAATGCAAAACCCTATTATTGAACTTGTGGTGTATAGACTGCACGGAAAATCTTCTGTAAATCAGTCGATTATCACTGAAAAAACAAATCAAGCCCTTGCCCAAATGCAAGGTTTTTTGAGCCGCAAAGTGTATCAATGTCTTGATGATGAAACTTTGCTTTTTGACTTGGTAGAATGGGATAACTTAAAAAATGCTGAAAATGCAGCTCAATCTATGATGCAAGTGCCTGATTTATTAGCTTTTGTGCAATTGATTGCAAAAACCGAAATTTTTGAACATTTCAGCATTGAACAAAAACATTCAATCCAAAATCAAACGTCCCCTATTGTGGAGTTGGTTATGTATGAGTTAAAACAAGATGCGAATGTCCAACATTTTTTTGATACTTATTCGCAAGAAATACAGTCTTTTGAAGGGTATTTTCAACGAATTTTGCTAAATTCATTTAAAAATAAACAAGTTTTTGGAGAAAGGGTATTTTGGAATAATCTTCAAAATGCACAAGATGCGGTGGCAAAAATGGAAAAGAATGAGGTATTAGCCTCGGCTTTTTCAATGGTAGAAAAGGTAATAATGATGAAGCATTTTCAAGAAATTCAATAATTTCATCAGCTCTGGAAGATTTACTTTCCAGAGCTTAACCTTACAAAACTTTCACAAATATGGAATTCAAAACTTATTGCGAAACAGTCAAAGATTTAGACGCAAACAATGTGCATCGTATTTATCACGATACTCAATATGGTTTTCCGATTGAAAATGATAATGAACTTTTTGGCAGGTTGATTTTGGAGATTAACCAAGCTGGCTTGAGCTGGACAACTATCCTGAATAAGCAGGAAAGTTTCAGACAAGCCTATGCGCATTTTGACATTCAGAAGGTTGCTGATTTTAACGAAGACGACCAAAAAAGACTTTTGGCAGACGCAGGAATTATTCGTAATCAATTGAAAATCAATGCTGCTATTGAAAATGCGAAGACTATTTTGAGGCTGCAAAAAGAGTTTGGTTCATTTGGAAAATGGCTTGCCTACCATCACCCCAAAACGAAAGAAGAATGGGTAAAAATTTTCAAAAAGACTTTCAAATTTACAGGTGGTGAGATAGTCAATGAATTTTTGATGAGTACGGGTTATCTGCCCAATGCTCATAGCGAAACCTGCGCTATTTACCATAAAATAGCCGAACAAAATCCACCATTTTTAAGTGCTAATTCCCAATGAACAACCCTTTTCAAACTGTTTACAACGACCAACAAGATGTAGAACTCATTGCGTTGGCGAAAGAAGGTTCAAAATCGGCTCTTGAAATGTTGGTGAAAAAACACCAACATTTCATTTACAATGTGGCTTTGAAAATGACACTTAGCCCTTTTGATGCCGAAGATGTTACGCAAGAAGTTTTGATAAAAATGATAACGCATCTTTCGCAGTTCAAAGGAGAAAGTAATTTTCGCACTTGGCTGTACCGCATTACTTTCAACCATTTCTTGAAAATGAAAAAGATGTGGCTCGAGGATTATATCACTACTTTTGATAATTACGGCAAAGAATTGGACAGTATGCAAGACCAAACTTTGACAGAAACAGAGCAAGCAGAACTCAAAGAGTATGTAGAAGATGCCAAAATTGGGTGTATGAGTGGTATGTTGTTGTGCTTGGATAGAGAACAACGTTTGGTGTATGTGTTGGGCGAAATTTTTGGGATTGACCATCAAATCGGCTCTGAAATATTGAACATCAGCAAGGATAATTTCAGGCAAAGGCTTTCAAGAGCAAGGCGAGATTTGCACCAATTTATGAATCAAAAATGCGGCTTGGTGAATAAAAATAACCCTTGTAGATGCGATAAAAAGACAAAATCGTTTATAGCGGCAGGCTGGGTAGATGCCCAAAAATTGAAATTCAATACTGATTATGTGCGTAAAATTCAGGACGTTGCCCCCGAAAAATCGGCAGATTTATGCGAAACATTGGATATTGCCTATGCTGATTTGTTCAAAGAACAGCCCTTCCAAGAAAAACTACACATAGAAAAATTGATGAAGTCGGTTTTGGAAGATGAAAAAATAAAAAGAATTTTTGAGTGGTAAAAATTCACCACCCAAACCAAGATTTTTACCATAATCAAATCTTGAAAAACGCATTATTTTGTCATCAAAAAAACAGATTTTGATTTATGAAATACAGACAATTAGGCAATTCAGGTTTGGTAGTTTCTGAACTTTGTTTGGGAACAATGACTTTTGGCGAAGGTGATTTTTATGGTTTGAAATTTACTTTCGACCAACAAAAAGCCACGCATTTGGTACAAACGGCTTTGGAAAAGGGCATCAATTTTTTTGATACTGCCGATATGTATGGCAACGGACAAAGCGAAATTATTTTGGGCAAGGCATTAGCAGAAAAACGCAAAGAGGCTTTGATTGCTACAAAAGTATGTTTTAGGGCTGGAAATCAGGCGTTTAATGCAGGTGTAAATGCCAAACATTTGATAGAACAATGCCAAAACAGCCTCAAAAATTTGCAAACGGATTATCTTGATGTTTTGCTTTTGCACAATGACGATGCCATTACACCGATTGATGAAACTTTGCGTGCTTTGGAAAATTTGGTGCAAAAAGGAATGGTGCGTTACGTTGGTTTTTCCAATTATCAGGCTTGGAAAGCGGCTACGATGTTGCAACGCCAAAAAGATTTGAATTATGCCCCTTTTGTGGCTTCGCAAATGCACTATTCTATCCTGAACAGAGAAGTAGAAGCCGAATTTGTACCCATGAGTTTGCATCATGGCGTAGGAATGATGGTTTGGAGTCCGTTGAGTAGTGGTTTTTTGACAGGAAAATACACACGCCAAAATCCGCAACCCGAAGAAGCTCGTTTAAATTCCTTTGATTTGGGCTTGTTCAATAGAGAATTAGGCTACACAGTTGTAGAAAAAATCACAGAAATTGCCCAAAATCACCAAACTACGCCTACCTCCGTTGCAATAGCGTGGTTATTGGCAAAAAAAGTCGTTTCTACTGTCATTGTAGGCATCAGTAAGTTTGAACAATTAGACGCAAATTTGGCAGGTTCTGAATTGCAACTTTCTGAAAATGAAATCAATGCGATTGATGAACTAACAAAACTTACACCCAAATATCCTGCTACTTTTGTAGCTATGCAAGATGCAGTTTTGAAGACAAGTAAAAGATTTTAAAGATTCAAAAAAAGCCTAATTTTGCGAAAAAATTAGGTTTTTTATTTAATCATAAAATTTACTCATGCTTCCTCATTATCAAGAAATTAATGATTTTTTGGCTTCCATTTCTAAGGAATACCGAAGTGAAAATCCTCTGTTTTATTGCCTTCGCCTCAAAGCCAATGATGCACAAAATATTGATGTGTATAAACCGCCTTATCGGAAAAATTTTTATTTCATTTCCTTCATTAGCAACGCAGGCAATACGCAAATTGGTTTTGATGAAGCCAATATTTCGCACCTGAATTCTTTTTTGGTTTTGCAATCACCTAATTTGATTTATAGTTTTCACAGAGACAATTCTGCTTTTGGTTACATAATTTATTTCAAAAAAGAATGTTTTTCTTTTTTCAAACCTGATTTCGATAAGGAATTTCCCTTTTTTAATGTCCTCAGAACTAATTTTTTCAGATTGAATCAAACCAAATTTGAAGAAATTTCTCCTTATTTTGAAGAAGTTTTTAAGGCTTATGAAACTTCGAAAGAACACACCATTGCCACACTTCAATTCTTGACTTTGTTGTATAGAATCAAAACTTTTACCGAACAATTTGAACAATGGAAAGAAGGTTTTACAAGTCCACAATACCTTCTTTTTCAACGATTTACACAACTCGTCAATGCGTATTATATTGACAAAAGAACGGTTGAAGAATACGCCGATTTATTGTCGGTTACGCCCAATCATTTGTCTCAAACCATCAAAAAGGTTTCAGGAAAAAATGCCTTGAGCTTTATCAATGAACGTATTGCTACTGAAGCTAAATCTTTGATTCGTTTTACAGATTTTAGTATTGCAGAAATTGCATATCAATTAGGTTTTTCAGATACAGCTAATTTTGGTAAATTTTTCAAAAAACACGAAGGAAAAACTCCACTACAATTTAAAAAATACTATTAATATATCAATTACTTTTACCATAGCCTCACCCCTGTTTGCTCAAAAAAACGAATACAGTCGTTCAACTGTTGGAATTTAATGCAACGAAATATCCCAATTCGTCTTGGACATACTCGAATTTGGGCAGTATGTACGTACAATTAGGCAATGAGCAAAAGGCAGTGGAATATTACGAAAAAACCTTAGCCCTTTTTCCACACGACAGCGTAGCTAAAACGTATTTGGAAAATGTGAAAAAGAAAAAGTGATACAATGCGGTGTAAGATTTTGGCAAGTTGCTTAGGGCTAACTTGCCAAAGTTCAGAAAACTTAGAAATCACTCCACCATGTTTTCCCACCTAAAAGTCCACTTCCTTTGCAAAAACGACTAAAACCGTTACATTTGTGTAAGTCAAACAAACCTAATTGTAACCGTACTAATCCGAATGAAAAACTACTTCACGTTGTTGTTGTTCTCTGTTACCCCTTTTTTGGCAATGGGGCAAGACAAAGGTTTACAAGACAAAGAATTGATTATAGAAAAAAATAAGGTCTTGGAATTGTCTAAGGCAAATCGGAATCTGAACCGCATGACCAAAACGCCGATTCCCAGCCCCAAAACTACCCAAACCTATAACACGACTCCCGTTGTGTTGTCTTTACCGCCTCTTTCCTTAGTGGCAAAACCCTACGTTTTGAGCATAACAGATGAGGAAAGCACACAAGATAAAAATAAACCCCTCTATACCAATTACTTACAAGCAGGTTTTGGTAATTATATTACGCCCTACGTAGAAGGGTATTGGCAGTTGCCTACACAAGAACAGTACGGTGTGGCTGCACATTTTCGGCATTTGTCGTCTGTGAGAGGCAGCGTGTTGGAAGAAAAATCTGGTGTTAGCAACAATCTTTTGCGTGTGCAGGGCTATTACAAAATAGGTGAAGGAAAATTGCGTGCAGACTTGGCGTACCAACGTATCGGAATGTCTTACTACGGTTTTGATAAATATTACAAGAATGGATTGAGCAAAGAAGATGATATTTTTCAAGCCTATAACAATATAGAGGCAACTGTAGGCTATGAAAACCGCAGCCAAACAGCTTTTCAATATGCGGGCAACCTGAATTTGTATAGATTCACAAGCCGAAAAGGTTTGACAGAAAATAATGTAGGTTTACAAGGCAATGCCACTTATTCATTGAATAAAAACAGTGCAATTAAAGTTGTTTTACAAGGTAATTCGGCAATTTATAACAATGAGCCGTTAAATAATGTGCGTATTAGTCGTAACTTAATTACTTTACAACCGTCTTACCAATGGCAAAACGAACAGTTGAGTGTAGAGGCAGGTTTTAATGTGGCGTATGACTCCGATACTTCAAGCACACAAAACAAAGTTCGGTTGTATCCTTTGTTAAAAGCAGACTACCAATTAGTTGCCCAAAAACTACAAGTTTATGCCCAACTTAGCGGAACTACGCAACGCACCAGTTTGCAACAATTAGCTACTGAAAACAATTTTTTGGGCAACCAAATAGGTTTATTACATACCAACCAATTATGGGAAGCACAATTAGGTATAAGAGGACACATAGCCCCCGAATTTTCGTTTGATGTACGCAGCAGTTATGGACGTTACCGCAATTTGTACTTTTTCAGTGCTACCGCCAAAGATTCAGCCCGTTTTACCGTAGCTTATGAACCCGAAGCCATTGGCGTTTGGCAGTTGCACGCAGGTTTAAATGTCAGTTTACAACAACTCAAAGCAGGCGTACAAACACACATAGCCACGTATAACGTACAAACTTTGCCAGCAGCTTTTCACCGCCCTACTTGGACTAATACGTTGTATGCAGATTATTCTGTCAATGAAAAATTGCGTATAGGGGCAAAAATTTACAACCTTAACGGCATTACAGCCTTTGCCCAAACAGATAACGACAAAAATACAAAGACGTTGAGTAGCATTGTAGATGTTTGTTTGTCTGCCCACTACCAATTTTTGCCCCAATGGTCGGCTTTTGTGCAAGTCAATAATTTGTTAGGTTCGTACCAACGATATGCCTATTACGACACGCAGGGCATCAACGGTTTGGTAGGTGTGCAGTGGCGTTTTGGGGGTGTTGGGCAATAAGTAAGTTAAAAATGCTTAAACGTACAAGGTTTTGAAAACCTTATACATTTGATATACATACAATAGAAAATATAACGTACTTTTACTCAAAAAATTGTTTACGCCACTAATTCTATGATGACAAGTCTTGGGCAATACCTTTTATTTATAGGTAGAGTTTTTTCGAATAGAGAAAAGTTGAAGGTTTATATAAAACTCTATTTTGATGAGTGCATGATAATCGGGATAGATTCTCTTATTATTGTGTCTATCGTTTCTACTTTTATTGGGGCTGTTACTACCGTACAAACCGTTTACAACTTGGTCAGTCCTCTTATTCCTCTGTATATTGTTAGTGTGATAGTACGGGATATGACCATTTTAGAGCTTGCCCCTACCATTACAGCCATTGTTTTTGCAGGAAAAGTCGGTTCTAATATTGCAGGGCAGTTGGGTACTATGCGTATTACAGAGCAAATAGATGCTTTGGAGGTCATGGGCATTAACTCTGCGTCTTATTTAGTATTACCAAAAATTGTGGCAGGGCTTACCATGTACCCTTTGTTAGTGATTCTATCGGGCTTTTTGGCTATTGTAGGTGGTTACTTTGCAGGAACTTTTGCGGAATTATTGACTCCCGAAGACTACATCATGGGACTTCGCAATGACTTCAAGCCGTTTAGTGTAACTTTTGCTTTTATCAAATCTTTTGTTTTTGCGTACTTGGTAACAAGTATTTCTGCTTACAAAGGCTACTTTACGCATGGTGGAGCTTTGGAAGTAGGCGTAGCCAGCACACAAGCCGTAACGAATAGTTGTATTGCTATTTTGGCAGCAGATTTTTTATTAGCCCAACTCTTAGCCCAGTTCTTGACGAGCCAATAGTTTGTTAGTCTGAAATATTTAGTACAGAAAAGTGTAATCTTTTTTAGGGTTGTACCTTAAAAATTATAGAAGAACTAACATTTCTCAAAGAAATATTAGTTCTTAACATTTTTGATAGCTATTCACCTTAGTCTTCCACACCATACAAACTACAAATCGGACAATTTTCTTTTTGGTGTCCTCTTGCGGGGCAATATTTTCTACCAAAAAAGATAATTTGCAAATGTGCCTTGTTCCATTTGTCTATTGGGAATAAGGCTTTAAGGTCTTTTTCGGTTTGTTCTACACTTTTTCCGTTGCTCAATCCCCAACGGCGTGCCAATCTGTGAATGTGTGTGTCCACAGGAAAAGCAGGAAACCCAAATCCTTGCGACATGACCACCGAAGCCGTTTTATGTCCTACACCGTCTAAGGCTTCCAATTCTTCAAAAGTATTTGGTACTTTTCCGTTATATTTTTCTACTAATACCTTTGATAAACTATAAATAGCCTTTGATTTGGTTGGAGAAAGTCCACAAGGTTTGATAATTTCTCGTATTTCCTCTACACTCAATTTGAGCATATCAAAAGGATTATTGGCTTTGGCAAATAGGAAAGGCGTAATTTTATTCACTCTCTCGTCAGTGCATTGGGCAGACAATAATACGGCAATTACTAACGTATATACGTCATCATGCTGCAAAGGAATAGGTGTTTCAGGGAATAAATCGTCTAAAATTTGTAAAATATGTGTGGCTTTTTCTTCAATGCTCATGTTCATAAAATAAAAAAACTTGGTAAGTGTTACTCACCAAGTTAATAAATTGTTTTTGTTTTTGCTAAAAAATATTGTGCTGCACCCATTCCCATATTCCGTTACCAAGTACCAATACGAATGTCCATTTGATAACAGTCCAAATGCCATAAACTATCAAAAATTTTTTGCCATATTTTTGATAATATTGCTTTAAAAGAGTTTTCATACGATTTTACGTCTATCAAAGATACGGAAAAAGTTTACACTTGTTGGTTAAATAATGTTGTGAAAATGTACTAAATATTACTTTTTCTGCACCAACAACACCCCAAACCGTTGGTCTGGTGTAATTAACTCTCCAATCACATCATACTGTTCTGGTCTTCGCAAAAAAAACGTATGTTCGATACTCCCCTTGCGAAGTTCTGGGCGGTAAGAATAATGCGAATCCCAAATGAGTAAACTCCCTTTTGGGGCTTTTTCTACATTCAAAGAGTCCATGTTTTGTACGGCAGGTTTAAAACTTCCCTTTGGTTTGCCCATGAAATAACTAATCATGTCATGTTGGAAAATGACTTGTGGAGGCACACCATTTTTCTTTTCGTAATCTTCGTACCAAAGAGCCACAGATTGACATAATTTATCTTCATCTGTCATTTTGAGGGCTTTAAACGTAATTAAAGCTATAAAAACAGCTATTCCACCCAAACTATAAGTGTATTGTTGCGAAGTAAGTGGGAAAAGTACAATTAAAACTGCAAAAAACACCCCGATTAATGGTTTCCAATCTCTGACTTCTTCATTGAATTTTACAAAATTATGGTCATAAGTCATAAAAACTGCTACCAAGACAGTCAGTAAGCCAGCAATAGCCAAAATCATTATTTTTTGCTTTGCATTGCGGTATTCTTCTACGCCTAAGGCAGCAAAAACGGCAATAAGTGGAGCAATTATAATCAAATAACGTAAGTTACCTGCACTTGAAGGTCCTATTTTAATCGTTTGAATATTAAAAATACAGTACATCAAAAAGTACAATAAAGTCGGTACTAAAATTACGTAATTAGGGTGTTTGCGTTGTACCGCCACCGCACTAAGGTAAATGACAAAAAGTACCGTACAAATACTACCATAAATAACCACAAAAAAACGAAAATAGTGTTGGAAGCCTGCACGTGGGTACGCATCACCAATTTTGGTGCTTGTACCTACAATTTGATGCAGTAAATACAACCAATCTCCTGTAACGGCTGCCCCCCAAACGTGGTGTACCAAGGGAAAAATCCATAGTAAAACCGCAGGCAAAAATTGTTTGCGGTACGCCATCCATAAAAAATACAACCCTAAAAATGGATAAAACTCTTGGCGAATGAAACATATATAAGAAGCTACCAAAGCCGAAAAAATATATTTTTCGGATAAATATAAATACAATGCACTTATTAATAAAAATGATGCAATAACTTCTGAATAGTTACGAAAAGAAAGACTTATCCACAAAGGTTGCGTAGCTAATAATAAAAATGCCAATAAAGGTAATTTACTGCCCATTTTTTCTGCCGTTTTGTAAGCTAAATAGCACGAAGCAGCAGCAAAAATACTATTGAGCAAAGCCACAGCCGTTTTTCCGAATAAAGCTGGAACAGCATAAATTAATTTGTAGCCCGGTTTTGCCCAATTACTCAAAATACTATTCGGGTTATTCCAAAACTCTAACATAGACACAAAATGAGCAGCCTCATCTTGTTGGTAAAATCCTGTATTAAAATTGAATAAGACAAAACTAATAAAGGCTACTGTGGCGGTGAGTCCCCAAAGTATTTGTTGATTGACCGTAAAACTTTCAAACTCTATGGCTTTGCTTTCTGCCGAAATTGTTTCGTTAGTAGGTATAGCCGTAGTTGAAAGTGGTTGTTTTTTTTTCATTTTTATCAGATAAAATTAAGAGTTGTAAGGGGTAAATGAATAAATTTTTATATAACTTATTATCTATGAAGCACCAAAAGACAAGTTTACTAAGAAAAATACAAGGTTTATTTTGCCTTATTAACTTAGTACAAGCTCAAAAATTGTATTGAATAAGATTTTTTTAATCTCTTTCCAAAATAGGTGGTGTAGGCGTAAGAACAACTACCAATTGACTTAATTCTTTATAGACTTTTAGATATTTATTTAATCTCTTTAAATCTCTTTCTGTTAGTTGTTCGTATCTCAAAATATTCATATTGTCTAATAAATCATTGAGCTTTACTCTTACAGCCAACGGATTGGATTTAACTCTTGCAATGTACTCATCATAGTCTTCTTCATCGGTAACTTTGGTAATACACCGTACTGCTTCTATGATATTTTCAGTAAAACCTTCTGACCTTAAATCGTCCAAAGTCCAAGAAGTATCCTCTACTAAATCATGCAAAACTCCTACTATTTTTTCCTCAAGAGTTTTTCCTCTGTCCATTACAGAAAACAAATGAGCCACATACGGCACACCTACTCTATCTGTTTGCCCTTTATGGGCTTCTACTGCAATCTCTATAGCTCTTTGTAAGGTTGCCATAATAAAGTGAGTTAAATTTTTGGAATAATGTTTGACTAAAACTATATTGCAAATGTAACGTATTAGGAATACGAGATTGCAACAACGCTAATGAAAAAGATATTATTATTTTTCTTTTCTATCCTTTCCATTTTGCCTCACTTATTATTTGCCCAGCTATCTACGGGCAAGATAGTAGATGAAAAAGGAGGTGCTGTAGGTGATTGTGAAGTTATCATCAATAGTCGCATAGATTTTACAGTAAATAAACAAGGGCAATTCCAATTTATGTACCCTCAAGCAGGTATTCAAAGTTTGGTCATCAATAAACGTGGCTACCGTTTGCGAAATTGGAACTATGAGAAAGAAAAATATGAACTCAATATTGTTGTTGCCCCGACAATGATTAAATCTATTAAAGGGAAATTGACAGATAAAGAGGGGAAAGGCGTGGCTAATGCTCGAGTTATTATAGATGGATTAAATTCTGTAAACACTACTACTACAGATGCCAAAGGAGAATTTAAATTTAATTTTAAGAATGAAATAGACCAAGACCAAATTGGTTTTATTATAGAAGGTACTCTTATTCGTTCAGACGAATGTTTTTGGGACGGTAATCAAGTAGTTATTAAACCCCAAAATTTGGCAAAAGGGGGCAATTTAATGGCTCAAAAAAACATAGAAGAGCCTACCAAAAATATCCCAACACCTAAAAAGCCAGACCAAAATATTGATAGACAAAGTATTAGTGTAATTGTCTATAAAGATGACCGTAAACCAGCCCAAGGAGTTCATGTAGCCGTAAATGGCGTTATGCACCAAACCGACCCACAAGGTACTTTTAGTTTGATGGGTGCTTCTGACTCGGAAAATTTCAACTTTGTGGTAGAAGAGGCTGAAGTGGCTACCATTCGGCATAGTGATAATAATGTGTTTATTTACCTCAAAAGAACTTACGAACCTGAAATTCGCAAACAAGTAGAAGAAATTTTAAAAGATACTGCCGTACTTTCTTATAGCCAATATGACTATGAAGAAGATTTTAACCGAGTAGTCAATCAATTAGAGTTAAAGAAACAATTACTTTTTGAGAAAAGTGAGCATATTCGTTCAGAAATGGACTTAATTACTGCCAAATTACGTCGTTCAGGAAGTATATCTGAGGATCAAAAAATAGAGCTTAAAACTTATTTGTCTAACTTAGAGCAGGCATTAGTAAAAAATGATATAGCTTATGAGGAAGCAGAAGGCAAAATGCAAACAATGGTGGATAAAATGAAAACCACTATTTTTGAAAAGGACTCAGCTTACAATGAAATACAACACCATGCGGAAGAAGTAGAAGGCGAATTACGTTTTGTTAAAATTGAACTCTTAATAGCTGTTATATTGGGTATTGGTATGTTGATTTTGGCTGTTCTGATGTATAGACAATCTAAGAAATTAGCTATACAAAAAAGAGAAATTGAACAGCAAAAATATGAGTTGGAACATGCCTACAGTAATATCAAAATTATTAGTGAAATAGGTCAAGAAATCACTGCTACGTTAGAATTTAAAGAGTTGCTGCAGACTGTTAATGATAATTTATCTATTCTGTTAGATGCGTCTATTTTTGGTGTAGGTGTAGTGAATTACAACGAAGACCGTATAGATTTTACAGACTTTATCAAAGATGCAAACATACAACGTAGCCACTATGAGATGTTAAACGACACGAAAAAATTGGCTGCTATCTGTGTGAAACAACGCAAGACAATTGTCATTGAAGACCTTGAGAAAGAGTATAAAAAATATATTCATGCTTTGGACTTTGTAATTACACCTGATATGCCGAAGTCATTGATTTATATGCCTTTAACTATTAATGACCAAGTAATAGGCGTAATTACGGTGCAAAGCAATAACAAAAATGCTTACAAGGACATAGATGTAAAAATCTTACAAACTTTGGATAACTACATTACTATTGCGATGTCTAATATTAGTTCTTTCCAAGAAATTAAGAACAAGAACAGACAAATTACAGACAGTATTCGTTATGCACAAACTATCCAACAAGCTGTATTGCCGAATAATAAACAATTTAGTGATGTTTTTGAAGGTCATTTTGTACTTTACAAACCCAAAGATATTGTTTCGGGAGATTTCTATTGGCTTGACCACCTCAAATCACATGAGTTAATTAATGTTGATGCCAAAGTCGGTGATTTAACATTTGTAGCCGTTGTAGATTGTACAGGGCATGGTGTGCCAGGTGGTTTTATGTCTATGGTAGCTAATCACTTATTGAGTGAAATCATTAACGTAAAACATATTTATGAACCAGATGTCATCTTAAATACCTTAGATTTGAGAGTACGAGAATCTTTGAAGCAATATGAAAAAGTAAATGATGACGGTATGGATTTAAGTTTGTGCCGTATTTCCTACCAAGATGATAAAGCTGTTATTCAATTTGCAGGAGCTAGAAGACCTTTATGGTACTATCAACATAGCACACAGACTTTCGATATGTTGAAAGGAGATAGAGCTTCTATTGGAGGTATGCACCGCAAAGAACATTCCTTTACATCTAAAACATTATTGTTATCTAAAGGGGACTATATCTACATGAATACAGATGGTCTTACAGACCAAAACAGTGCAGATATGCAGAAATTTAGTTCTAAACGTTTCAAAGAGTTGTTGTTAAATAATATCAATATGTCTATTGAACAACAAGGAGAAATTTTGGATAAGGCTCTGAAAGACTTTATGGAGCAAGAAGAGCAAAGAGATGATATTGCTGCCATTGGTATTAAACTGTAGTAAAACAAGGGGCATTAGCTCAGTTGGCTAGAGCATTTGGCTGGCAGTCAAAAGGTCATCAGTTCGAATCCGAAATACCCCACTTGGTTAGCTATAAAAAATAAAAGAGGTAACATTCACTATGTTACCTCTTTTATTTTTAGTCCTGATGTTGGTCTTCGTTTTCTTCTTTCCATACATCATGAACATCTTCGCAATGATATTCTTTCAAACGGCGGAAAGTTGGTTTTTGACCTTTGTTTGCATCTCCTTTTTTCTCCTGCATCATTTTTTGGATTAAACGGTTACGTTCTACCTCCAATTCTTTTTGTAATTGTTTGTCTTTTTCTCTGTCAAAGTACAAAACACCATCTACAAAAGTCTTGTCGGCTTTGGCATAAATAGACAATGGGTTTTCTGACCAAAGCACTAAGTCTGCATCTTTACCAGCCTTAATGCTACCCATTCGGTTATCTAAATGCAACATTTTGGCAGGGTTCAAGGTTACAGTTTTCCAAGCTTCTTCTTCGGTTAAGTTGCCGTATTTCACGCCTTTAGCTGCTTCTTGGTTCAATCTTCTTGCCATTTCTGCGTCATCAGAATTAACGGCAGTGTTTACGCCTACTTTGGTCATAATGGCAGTATTGTACGGAATCGCATCATTTACCTCCATTTTATATGCCCACCAATCGGCAAAAGTAGAAGCTGCTGCACCATGTTTTTTCATCTTGTCTGCCACTTTGTAACCCTCCAAAATATGTGTAAAAGTATTTACCCTGAAATTGTACTTTTCCGCTACTTTCATCAACATATTAATTTCAGATTGTACGTAAGAGTGGCAAGTAATAAACCGTTTAGACTGTAAAATCTCTGCCAAAGCCTCCATTTGTAAGTCTTTTCGGGTGTTAATGGGGTCTTTTTTGCGGTTTTCTATGTACTCTTTGGCTCTTGTGAAGGCATCTTCATAAACTTGCTCCACACCCATACGAGTTTGCGGAAAACGTACAGGATTTACTAAGCCCCAATTAGCTTGTTTTACGTTTTCGCCTAAGGCAAATTTGATAAAACCGTCTGCGTTTTCTATTTTCATTTGTTCAGGTGCTAATCCCCAACGCATTTTCAAGAGGGCAGACTGACCACCAACGGCATTTGCCGAACCATGCAAGGCTTGTGTAGCCACTACGCCACCCGCCAAATGTCTATAAATGTTTACGTCTTCCGAATTTACCACGTCCCCAATTCGCACTTCCGAACTGATAGAATAGACACCTTCGTTTACGCCTCTGGCTACAGCAACGTGAGAATGTTCGTCTATGATGCCCGAAGTCAAGTGCTTGCCTGTTGCGTCTATGATTTTGGCATTTGGCACTTGTAAATTTTTGCCTACCTGCTTAATTTTTCCGTTTTCAATCAACACATCAGCTTCTTTTAAAATGCCGTCTGTTTCGTTTGTCCACACTGTTGCATTTTTAAACAAGACTAATTCGGCTTTGGGCTGTTCTACCCAACCGAATGCCGTAAATGGATACGTAATTTTGCCTAATTCACGTGGTGTGCCGTCTTTTTTGTCTTTTTTATCGTCTTTGGGGGCTTCTGGGGCGTATTCTTTGGTGCGTACTGCCGACCATTTTAACCAAGTACCATCAAAATTTTGTCCGTCCCCTTGCAAATTATTGCCTGCTTTCCAACCTGATAAACGCAACTGGCGTTTTTCGTTTTTGTCTGTAGAAGCAATAGCCAAAGAAATTTGCTCACCTTTCAGGGTGATAGACGCATTGACTTTTACAGTGTCTTTTTCAAAAACATCTGCCTTTTGGTCTTCCAATTCGCCTGTTACTTTAAGTTTTAGGCTTTGGTTGTTTACTGTCAAATTGTATTCGCCTCTCAAATCGGCTACGTTCCAGTCTTTAATCGTGAAAGCATTGCCTTTGACATAGTTTGCCAAAATCAAAGCATCTTTTTCAAAAATTTCTTTGTTGGTAATAATGAAATTTGCCAATTTTCCTTTTTGCAAACTACCCACTTGTCCATCTGCCTGTACTAATTTGGCAGGCGTAAAAGTCAAGGCTTTAAGAGCTGCTTTTTTATCCAAACCGTATTCAATAGCTTTTTGAATGTTTTTCAAAAAGTCTTTTTTGTCTTTCAAACCTGCACTTGTAAACGCAAAATCTATCCCTGCGTTTGCCAAGTGACTGGCGTTGGTTGGGGCTAATTCCCAATGTTTGAGTTCTGCCAAACTCACATTATAGGCTTCATACGCATCAGAAACATCATAACCTTCGGGATAATTGACAGGAATGATGAAAGACGCATTACTTTTTTTCAAGTCGTTGATGCGTTGGTATTCATCACCCGCACCTTTGATAATGTATTGTTTGCCAAATTCATCGCCAATTTTGTCGGCTCTTAGGGCATCTAAATCATTGCTCACCTCAAAAATTTGGGGCAAAGGCTGCAAATTATTCCAAGCCTCTTGCGAAATATTGTATTCTTTGTTTTTACCGCCGTTTCTGTACCATTCCGCATCTAAGTAACTTTGTCTAAGCAAAGCCACCGAACCCATGAGTGAAGAAGGATAACTTTGTGGTGAAGTGCCTTTATTGAACGAAAAATGTGCAGAAGCCACGCCTTTTAACACCAAACCATGTTCTTTGCCTTCGCCCAATGCCACTAAAGAACCACTACCCCGCATGATACCGTCTGTAAGATGCGTAAGCACCGTACCAAAACCAATTTCACGCAACTCTTTCGCATCTTTGTTATTAACCGCAAAAACATCTTGGGCATTAAATTCAGGTCTTACCGCCTGATTCCAATGGTAAGCCCCTTGTTTTTGGCTGCGGTACTCCATCATTCGCCAGCTACCTTGTGCCTCTTTGGGTTTGGGCATGCCATAGTCTGAATACAAGTCTATGAACGAAGGATACACAAACTTGCCTTTTAAGTCCACAATTTGGTAGTCTTTCGGAATGGTAAGTGTAGTGCCTACTTCCTCAATTTTACCATTGAGTACCAACAAAGTTGCATTATTGAGTACCGTTTGGTAGTCTGTATAAACCGTAGCATTGATAAAAGCTACTTTCATAGGTCTTTCATCGGCTACTCCATGTGGCGAAATGCCCGTAACTTGTTGGGCTGCCAAGTAGTTTTGCCCTCCCAATAAACCCGCCAAGAAAGCAGCAGTAATGAAAATTTTTTTCATGTTTTTAGAGTTTTAGATAGATTGAAAATGATATGTAGGAAAAATAAGTACAACCTCAAAACTTTTCACCTTATGAAAGGTCAAAGTCAAGACAAAAATAAGAGATAATAAGGAGAGATTTTGTAAAAAGATGTTAATATGCGTGATTTGTTTAGGCTATTCATCTAAAGACCAATGTACTACAAACTTTATTTATCACACACATTTTTGGCTATTCGGGTGTAAGTGTATAACTTTGCAGCCTAAAAATTTACTTATACGTAGGGCATGGAATATACTGTTGATATTCAGAAGCAATTAGAAAGAGAAACTACTTTTCATAACGACTGGGCAGATGCAGAAAACATCGAGAACATAGATGTTTTGGCACAGTTTGAAGGCATTGCTGCCATAGAAAACAAGTTTATAGTAGCTCAAATGGGCAATCTCAAAGGCAAGAAGATTCTGGACGTGGGGGCTGGCTTTGGAGAAAGTTCGGTGTATTTTGCTTTGCAAGGGGCAGAGGTGGTTTTTAACGACATTTCGCCCAAAATGATGGAAGTTGCCCAAAAACTGGCTCAACGGTATGGTGTTACCTTAGATTATGTGGTAGCCCCTGTAGAAGAACTGAAATTTGCAGAAAATACGTTTGATTTTATTTATTGTGCCAATGTAATGCACCATGTACCCCAAACAGACCATTTTACATGGCTGAATATGATGCACAAATGTTTGAAAAAAGGAGGCACACTATTTACATTTGACCCTTTGAAGTACAATCCTGCTATCAATGTGTACCGCAAAATGGCTACTGATGTGCGTACCATAGACGAAACACCACTGGGTTTTGATGTCTTGGATAATTACAATAAGCTATTTACTACGGTGCAACACAAAGAGTTTTGGTTAATGACACTGTTTCTTTTTATTAACTACTACTTTATTCAAAGAGTACACCCCAACGAAGAACGGTATTGGAAAAAAATGTATAAAGAAAACGACAAAACTATTGGCTGGTGGTTCAAACCTTTGATAGCCCTAGATAAATTTTTGCTGAGCCTGCCTCTTATCAATAGATTGGCTTGGAATACAGTGATTTATAGTAAAAAATAGTTGAGTTTTGCTAAAAATATTAACAAATAATTAGGCTGTGGTTGCAAAACTACAGCCTAATTTATTTCGGGCTTTAAGTCAATCTTAAAAAAATAAGATTTGTTGTTTCATTTTAGTTTACTTTTTGGCTCTTAGAATAATTGGGGGATAGTTATATGGAAACAACTCTCTATGTTTTCTTGAAAGAAAAATTATCAATTTATCTATGTTCGTATGAGAAACTGACAGCATTGTTATCTTTCTATCTTTTGTCGTAATTTTAACAAATTTGCAGTCATTTAAACTAGAAAAACGTTGCTCTCCCATACATAAATCTATCACTGCGGTATATTCAATGGTATATGATTTTAGTTTTAAAAAATCATATATAATTAGTTCATGTTCCCCAAATGTGTATTTTTTAGAACATAAATAGAGGTTAGTGAGTGCTGACCAGAAACTAGCTACATACGTTATAATCATTAATAAGCCAAAATAAATATTTTTAACTTCTGTAGTAAATAATGTTTGTGAAAAAAGTATCACTACAAAAGGGGATATTATCAACCAAAATAACATTAGCAATATAAAATACCATTTAGGCAGACAAGTTAATTTTAGCATATTTTGTTTAATTTTTACTCATGACACTATGTAGTGCGTTATTATTTTGCCAATAGCAAGCGTAGCAAAATATAATTCTATTCATCACTTGCCTTTCTTTTTTGTATCAGCAAATTAGTTTCTTTCAACATAGTTTCCAATTCAGGGGTCTTTTGGTCTGCAAAATATGAGATTTTGTAGGTGTCAAATTGAATATCTAATTGGTAAGTTCCTAACCAACCGTAATACATCAACGAAAGTCCCAAAATCACAAAGGTAATACCCAACCAAAAGTGTATCAAATTATTCCACAAGGCAGCAGCACACAAAGGGGCAAGAATACCACCTATAATCAAGGGAAACAGCAATTTCCGATAATGCAAACTAACCGACTGAATACTTTTGAGAGTAAAAAGCATTTTGCGGTGAGGTTGTTGGACAACCAAATGTTTGGAGGTAAGCAACAAAGTTTGTGAATAAGTCAGTAGCAATTTTGCAATCAAAGGTTCTGACTGAATCAACCAATCGTAATAGTGTGAATAATTGAGGTAGTTGAAATGAGGGCGAATCACTCGGCGTTTGTACTCTCTAAAATCTAAGGATTGAGAACTATCGGGAGCAAAGAAGTAAGGCGTTGAGCTACTATGGCGTGTCCACTTTTTAGGTTGAAAGGGTAGTTGGTACATGAAAAAAGATTTAGAAAATAGAAAGATGCCCTGTGTTTGGGTGTTTATCGCAAATCATAATTGGGAAGTTGAACAATAAATGTTGTCCCTTGTCCTAACGCAGATTTTACAGAAAAAGTGCCATTGAGTTTTTGTATAGTTTCTGCCACAATATACAGCCCTAGTCCAGAGCCTTTACTGTCGGCACTTGCCCGATAAAACATCTTAAAAATATTCTCTAAATGTTCTGTACCTATTCCTATGCCATTATCTATACACTCAATCACAATGTTTTCGTCTGTTACTAGTACGTTAAGATGAATGGTTTGTTCTGTTTTTAACTTGTCTTTGTAACGAATGGCATTGGAGAGCAAATTATTGAAAATAATAGCTAAACGGTAAGCATCTGTATAACAATAAGGTACATTTTGTTGTACCTCAAAAGTGATTTTAACGGCTTGTGCATCTTCACTGTGTTGGTGTTGTACTATTTGTTGGGGAATAAATAGTTCCCAATTTATATTTTCTCTTTGTATTTCTGTGCGTGCATTTCGAGAAAAGTCTAATATATCATGGATAAAACTGTCTAATTTTCGCAGGCTTTTTTCTTTGAGATTTTCATAATGTTGTAAAGTCGCAAGGTCAGTTTCTAACTTAGACAAATTAACTAAGCCCAACATAGAGGCTATTGGAGAACGTAAATCATGGCTCACACTATATACAAATTTGTCTAATTCCGCATTTGTTTTAGCTAATTCTTGATTTTTAAGCTCTTTCTCTGTATTTTCTCTTAAAAGCATATCATAATTAGCCGTATGTGTTTTGATAATGGCAAAGATAATGGAAGGGCTAATTAACAACATCACAGCTATATTGAAGTAACCAAAAACTTCTTGATGTTCAGGAGTTATCTCAGGTAATTGAGGGATAAATGCAAATTGGGTAAATTCCAATAAAGCCAATAAAAAAAATGGAAAAGTAGCATGAAATACTACCGCACATTTACGCCGAACATCTAACATAAAAGGCACAAATAACACGCCTATTATTAAGATAAGATGGCTGTTAGAGGCTTCTCCTATCAAATTTGAAAATACAAATACGATAATATTTCCAACTAACAATAAGGCATTGGCAGCTACATCTGTACTATAAAATAAGTTGATAAGGTTCATCAAGCCAAAAAATATAGCCGTCAAAACACCCAAACTAACTGTAAACCACAAACCATAATATAAATCTGGTAAGATAGAAAGCAAATTAGCTGCAATACAAGCATAGGAAAACCAACTGACCACACTTTTGCGTCTTTTTGCATCTTGTTCCCTATAATATTGCTCTATTTGTACCATAAAGCCAATTTAACAAAAGTAGTGTAGAGTAAGTAGAAAACTACGTTAAAAATTCATGAGTTACCAAGTTTTAATGGGGCTGAGTTTGAACAATTCCTGCACTTTTCGGAGAGTTTCTGCATAATTATTAGTAAGAATTGTAGGTAAATATTGCTCTCTGGCTATTCCGTTGATATGGTACAATCTTTCGGTAGGAATTTGAAAGCCTATTTTTGTATTGGGCAACTCAAAACCATTGATAGCCCCTATCAGCCTTGCCATGCGTGTACCTATGACTGTTGCTCTTTGCATTCCATCAAAGCCTACTGCCAGCCCTTCGCCCATGCTGCCTGTCCAATACCCTACCAAAACAGCTACTTTGCCTTTGTAAGTTGCTTTGCGAGGTTTCACGTATTCTACCCAATGTCTTTGTGTGCCAAATAGTTGCTCATCAAATTCATGTCGTTGATACGGTTGTAAAGAGTCTATGAAACGTCCCATGATAGCCCTTGCCACAGTCGTATTGCCACCACTTGGCGTGTTCGTCAAATCTATAATCAACTGTTGGGTAGTCATTAAACTATCTAAAACTTTATCAAATTCTGCTATTAAGTCATTGTTATACAGAGAGTTATTAATTTTTATATACCCCGTATTTTTATCAAGTTGTTGGTAAAGTAATAACTGCGGATATTCTTTTTTGCGTACACTTTCAGGAAAAAAATCTTTGGCAACACCGTTTTCAATAGCCGTAATTTTGCGGGCTTGTTGGTGCGTACCTGCAAACAACATGGCTATTGCATAGTCATACATAGTTGGTGTATGTGTTGGGGTAGTTTGGGGTAAAAACTGTAAAAGCTGTTCGGCTATGGGGTTATTATTAAATTTTACAATTTCCATACCTACTTTTAGTCCTACTAAATCACAACCATAAAGAGGCTTTACATCTTTGACAAAGTATTGCTTATTTTTTTGTTCTACTACAATATCTGCCCCACTTGGCACTAAACGATTGGAAGTAGAAAGATTCGTATTCAAAGAGTTATGTCCATTATAAAATTCATTAAATACTTTTTCTAACAATCGAATAAAGTCTGCTTTGTTTTCTATTTTACTGACCAAAGGGCTATACGTAGTCTTGATTTTTTCTACACTAATTTGTTGTTGCTCTAAATAAGCATAATTTTCTTGTATCGTTTGCAAGAAAAAGTCAAAGTCTTTTTGATAATTACTTTGCCCCATAGCACTTGTAAAAAACAAGCAGCAACAACATACAGTAAAAATAAATTTTTGTAACATAATGAAGTTGTAAGAAGTGAAAAAATAGCATAAATCCCCCTCTCCAATTTGGAGAGGGGACAGGGGTGAGGTAATGCAAGCTAATATTTATTTTACCCTTTATCCGTACCTAACACCGCATTCAACACCTTAATCCCTGTCCCTACGCTGCGTATGTCCTTGATAATCAATATCAATTTCTTGTTCATTTCTTTTAGTTGGCAGGCTTTATTGCGTTGCACAAACTGTAAAACCTTACCAAAAACTTCGGATTGATAGTATTTGGGGTTCTTTTGGTTATCCACAAAATAGCCCTTCAAGGTGTCGTTTTTCAACACCAATTTCTCCATGCCCAACCTTTCTGCTACCCAACGCAATTCCACAGTTTTTAGCAAATCTTCTACTTGTGTAGGCAATTTTCCAAATCTATCGGTAAGCATTTGTTTAAATTTTTCTAATTCTTCATGGTTTTTCAAGTCATCTGCTCTCGAATACAACTGCAACCTTTCAGAAATATTGCTCACATAATATTCTGGTATCAAAATCTCAAAATCTGTTTCTATGCTACAGTCCGTAGTAATAAAATCTTCTTCGGGTTGTAGTTGCTTCACCAAATCCGTTTCAAACAAAGCCTTAAATTCATTTTCTTTTAAATCTTTAATGGTTTCGTCCAAAATTTTATGGTATAAATCATAGCCAATGTCATTGATAAAACCCGACTGTTCGCCACCTAAAATATTGCCAGCTCCCCGAATATCCAAATCTCGCATAGCAATTTTAAAACCATCTCCCAAATCCGAAAACTCTTCCAACGCACTTAATTTTTTGCGGGCATCACCACTAAGTCCCTGAAAATGAGGTGTTAGTAAATAACAAAAGGCTTTGCGGTTACTCCGTCCTACTCTGCCTCGCATTTGGTGGAGGTCAGACAAGCCAAACATGTGGGCATGGTTAATGATAATCGTATTGGCATTAGGAATGTCCAAACCTGCCTCTATAATATTGGTCGAAACCATGACATCATATTCACCTTCTATGAATTTTACCATAATTTTCTCCAATGTTTCGCCGTCCATTTGCCCGTGTGCGTAGCAAACTCTGGCATCTGGCACTAAACGCAAAATAATATTGGCTATATTTTCTATATCTCCCACTCGGTTATGTACAAAAAACACTTGCCCGCCTCTCTTGACCTCGTAGCTAATGGCATCTCGTACTACCCCCTCGTTAAACGTATGAATTTCTGTGGTTACAGGTTGGCGGTTAGGCGGCGGCGTGGCAATGACCGAAAAATCTCTTGCTCCTAACAAAGAAAATTGCAAAGTACGTGGAATAGGCGTAGCCGTTAAAGTCAAAGTATCTACATTCAATTTCATTTCCTTCAATTTTTCTTTGGTAGCTACCCCAAATTTTTGCTCCTCGTCTATGACCAACAGCCCTAAATCCTTGAATTTCACATCTTTACTAACCAAACGATGCGTACCTATCAAAATATCTACTTTGCCTTCTTCTGTATCTTTCAATGTTTGTTTAATCTCTTTGGTGGTGCGGAAACGGCTGATATAATCTACCCGACAAGGCATTTCTTTGAGCCTTTCGCTGAAAGTGCGGAAGTGCTGCATTGCCAAAATCGTAGTAGGCACAAGCACTGCCACCTGTTTACTGTCGTTTACCGCCTTGAATGCTGCCCGAATAGCCACTTCTGTTTTGCCAAAACCCACATCTCCACAAATCAACCTGTCCATAGGGTAGGGCTTTTCCATGTCTGCTTTCACGTCTGCCGTTGCTTTGGCTTGGTCGGGGGTGTCTTCATAAATAAAAGACGTTTCTAACTCTACTTGTAAATAATTATCGGGTGAAAATCCAAAACCTTTTGTTAATTTTCTTTGTGCATACAATTTAATCAACTGTTCTGCTATGTCTTTTACTTTCTTCCTAACAGCTTTTTTCTTGTTTTCCCACTCTTGCGAACCTATTTTGCTCAAACTCGGCATCGCACCGTCTTTGCCTGTGTACTTGGCTATTTTGTGTAAGGCGTGAATACTTACATACAACACGTCATCATCTTTGTAAATCAAACGAATAGCCTCTTGCGTTTTGCCCGCCACTTCTATTTTTTCCAACCCTGCAAAACGACCAATGCCATATTCTGCGTGAGTTACATAGTCGCCAACTTGTAAAGTGCGTAACTCTTTCAAAGTCAAAGCCTTAGACTTGCTATATTTTTCTTGCGACTTGTACCTGTGAAACTTCTCAAAAAGTTGGTGGTCTGTGTAGCACGCCACACGCCTTTCTGCATCTATAAAACCTTCTCGTAGTGGCATGGTCAAGCCCTGAAATTTCACGACCAAATCTATTTCATCAAAAATAGTCCGTAACCTATCCAACTGCTTAGGTATTTCAGCTGCAATGACATTCGTATAGCCTTTTACTTGGTTTTCGTGCAGGTTTTTGGCAATAAGGTTGAAGTTTTTGTTAAAAGAGGGTTGGGGTTTGAGGTCAAAGGGGATTACCTCAAGCCCCCTATCAGCCCCCCCACCCCCCACAGGGGGAGTTTTTTCCTCCCCTGTGGGGTGGTTAATTAATGTAGGGCTATTTCCCCCTTTGGGGGTTAGGGGGCTTGTGCTAAATCTTTTCCCAAACTCTATAATAGTAAAATTCTTAAAATTTTCTTCTAAACTTTCGGCAGTTTCAAATAAATCTTCGGGTTTGGAAACCAACTGAATGTTGCCACTGACTACAGTAGCAAAATTTTGTTGGGCTTTTTCAAAATATTTATGGACAACTTCTAAGGTAAAGGGTATGTCTTTTATCCAAATTTTAGTGTTTTTGGGAATAAACCGCAAAAAACTTTCTCTTACTTCGTGTAACAGTTTGGTTTGTACGTCTGGCACAATGGCTATTTGTTGGACTGTTTCGACAGAAAGTTGGCTGGTAGGCTCAAAGGTGCGTAGGCTATCTACTTCATTTCCAAAGAGTTCTATACGGTACGGCAATTCATTGGCATAACTAAAAATGTCTATAATACCGCCACGTATCGCAAATTGCCCTGCTTCATACACAAAATCTGTTTTCTCAAAACCGTACCCTATCAACAAATCTGTAACAAAATCTGTATCTAATTCTTCACCAACTTTTATAGTCAATGTATTTGCCAACAAAGACCTTTGGTTAATTACTTTTTCTACCAATGCCTCTGGGTAGGTTACAATTAGTTCATAATCAATATTTTGCTTAGCTTGGTTGATACGGTTCAAGACTTCAGACCTTTGCAATACATTGGCATTTTCTATTTCTTCAAATTGGTAAGGTCTTTTGTAAGAAGTAGGGAAAAAAAGTACCTCTTTGCCTTTGTCTGTTTCGGCTTTGGGGTTGCCCAATAAACTTTGCAAATCATTGATAAAATAGGCTGCCTCCTCTCTGTCCATGAGTACAAACAAATGGTGCTGCGGTTTAAGGGCATATACCGAAGCTGCAAAAACAGCATCTGTACTTCCAACTAAACCCTTGACTTGCAAGTGGTTCAGTTGGTTTTCGTGTATTCTTTCCGCAGCCAACTGTATGTAGCTGTCTTGGGTATAAAGGCGAATGAAGTCTTGAGGTTTCATACGAAAAAACAATGTAGCTGGTGAAACTACTTTACAAAACTACAAAATGTTTGGCATTTCTTTGTGTTTATAGCTATAACACAGAAAGAAACCCTAAGGAATTTTGTTCCTTAGGGTTTCTAAATTAATTTTATGGGATTGCTAAATTAAAGATAGTTTAAAAAAACTCTTATCTTTGTACAAAGCTATGCTAAAATATGTGTAATTGTAAAAAATGTGCCAGCGTTGAAGTGCGTAAGAATGGAGTAGTTCGTGGTAAGCAACGCTATAAATGTAAAAACTGTGGCTATAATTTTATTGAAGGAGATACAAGAAAGTCCTTTGCCAAGCCTGAATCTGTTAAGCAACAAGCTATACAGCTTTATCTCTTAGGTTTAGGTTTTAGGTCTATTGGCAGATTTCTTGGCGTAAGTAATGTCAGTGTGCTGAATTGGGTACGACAATATGCAGCCACTCAGGCACTAACTACCACCACCAACACAGAAATTTCAGTCATGGAATTAGACGAAATGTGGCACTATTGTAAAAAAAAAGAAAAGTCTGGCTTTGGTTGGCGATTTGTCGTGATAGCCAACGAATCTTAGCTTTCCAGTTAGGTACAAGGGGGATTGGGACAGCCAAAAAATTATGGGCTAAAATTAAAAATATTCCTTGTCGACAATATTGTACTGATGCGTGGGAAGTCTATCAAAAGTTGATTCCTGCTCACAAACATACTATTTCTAAGGCGTCAACTTATACGATTGAGTCTTACAATGCTCTTTTTAGGCATTATTTGGCTCGTTTTCACAGAAAAACAAAGTGTTATTCTAAATCTATCAAGATGATTGAAGCATCTGTTTTATTACTAATCATCACTTTAAACCAAAGGAAAGAAAAACTATCTTATGATTAGCAATCCCAATTTTATTTGTGCGGAATAAATAAAATAGAGTTTATGAATAACTCCCTTTTAGCCCTCCCTGTGGGGAGGGTTGGGTGGGGCTATAGCAAAAAATTATTCATAAACTCTAATAATTGACTACTGAATAGCAATAGTTTCTAATTTCATTTTGAAACTACCCTCTGTAACTTGCACCACACGACCACCTGTATTTGTTACTTTTCCGCTAAAAGTACCTTCTACCACGCCATCTTTGTAACTTGTAACCGTTACAGTTGCGTCTTGTGGGTGAGAAACATAGTACGGAATAAACACATTTGATTTTTTCACTTCATACACAAAACGTGCAGATTGGCTAGGGTTTTTGCCATCAAAAGTGTAAGGGAAAGTAGCTTTTTCGAGGTCTAAACCTGCAAAAATAATTGTAATTCTTTCTCTTGCATCACTTTCAGAGGCTCTCACAAAGTTTACAGCAGCCACTGTAGCATTGGCATTTTTAGTATAAGTAGCTTTTGTGATATCATACATGATAAATTTAAACTCTTTTGTTTTGCCATTGAACGTACCTTTTACATAGTTGCCCAAAGAGTCTGGTAAAGCTACGCCTTTGCTCAAAGTATCCATTTCGCCTTCTGCGTCCATGTTCACTGTGGCTGTTTCAGCCTTTTTCTCATTACAACTTACCACAGTCAGCCCAAATAAGCCGATTAAAGATAGCAAAAAGAAGTATTTTTTCATGATTTTATACGAAAGTTAAGTTTAGGTTTTAAAAAAACGGTGCAAAATTACGCATACTTTTGGTGTAAAACCTAATAGAGTTTGTGAATAATTTTTTTATTATGACCTCACCCCAACCCCTCTCCATGTGGAGAGGGGCTTTTTTGACCTTAAAAGGTCAGAATTGACGTAAAAATTTCCCCCTCTCCATTTGGAGAGCAACTGAGTTGAAATGGTAGGGGTGAAGTCATAAACTCTCATGTAAGGAAATGTTTTTTGTAGCTATTGGTTTTTTAGTGGGCTTTTCGGATATTTGTATGTAATAAAACACATAACAGTAAGCTACATAGCTACACCTCTCATTATCAACGCATAAGCAAAAGGTGTCATCTTTTTTGTTTCCTCAAAATCTTTTCATACCATAGTAAAACCTTTTTGTTACTATTCTTTTATCTTGTATAGTAGAAAAACCTTCGGGTTGGCTACTATTGGTATTGATTTTGGCTACCAATCAATGAATTGAGCTTTTTGTTATGATTTACCAAAAAAATATTTTCAACATGATGAATTCCGCATTACAAGCAGAGCCATTATTGGCAGAAAATCCCAACCGTTTTGTTCTTTTCCCTATTCAACACGATGATATATGGAAAATGTATAAGAAAGCAGAAGCAAGTTTTTGGACGGCAGAGGAGATAGACTTATCACAAGACCTGAAAGATTGGGAAAATATGACAGACAACGAAAGACATTTTGTTTCTCATATCTTGGCTTTTTTTGCTGCCAGTGACGGTATTGTGAACGAAAATTTGGCTGCCAATTTCTTACGGGAAGTGCAGTTCCCAGAAGCAAAATGCTTTTATGGTTTCCAAATCATGATGGAAAATATCCACTCAGAAACGTATTCTTTGTTGATAGACACCTATATAAGAGATGGGCAAGAAAAAAATAGATTGTTCAATGCCTTAGAAACTGTCCCTTGTGTAAAAAGAAAAGGCGAATGGGCTTTACGTTGGATACAAAGTGAAAATTTTGCAGAAAGATTGGTGGCGTTTGCTGCTGTCGAAGGCATTTTCTTTTCGGGCAGTTTTTGTTCTATCTTTTGGCTCAAAAAACGTGGCTTGATGCCGGGGCTTTCTTTTTCTAATGAGTTGATTTCCAGAGATGAAGGTTTGCACTGCGATTTTGCTTGTTTGCTGTACTCTCGTTATTTCAAAAATAAATTACCAAAAGAAAGGGTGCTTGAAATTATCAAAGATGCAGTAAGTATAGAGCAAGAATTTGTTACAGATGCTTTGCCTGTGAACCTAATTGGTATGAATGCCAATTTGATGAGTCAATACATAGAGTTTGTGGCAGACAGATTATTAGTAGAGTTAGGCTGCGAAAAAATCTATCATGCTACCAATCCATTTGACTTTATGGAAATGATTTCTTTACAAGGTAAAACTAATTTCTTTGAAAAGAGAGTAGGCGAATACCAAAAAGCTGGCGTAATGAATGAAAAAGCAGGGCATAAATTTAGTTTAGATGAAGATTTTTAGGTAGTTGTAGTAGATAATAAACCTGTTGGAGTAAAAAAAGGTGTAGTCTTGCGAGAGGTCGCACCCTTCAAAAGATTACACCTTTTAATATTATAGCTTGCTTATCTAACTTTTCAATTCCCTCACGAAATTGGCAATTTCACGCACACTTTCGAGGAGTTTGCCGTCAGACGAGAGTTTGTCAGATGTAATTTTATTTTCGTTGCGGACTTGTTCTATGAAAGCATTGAGTTTGGCAACATCATTTTTGTGTTCTGCAAGAATTTTCTCTGCGTGGTCATACAATTTTGTATGCGACTCATTGAGTTCTTTCTTGCTACTCTCTTCCAACTGTTTGATAGTTTTATAGATTTTCTCTATTTGTTTGTCAATGTCCTCTAATTTTTTGTTGGTTTGGATACGCCACGAATTAGTCTCTTCTTTTGTGCCAACTGCCTCTATAACAGTATGTTCCAACTGTGCTACACGAGAAAGTAGCTCATATAAATCTTCTCTTGGATATCTAAATTCTTCTTGAATGTTCCGCAAGTGATTTTGTATGTATTCATAATAACGAACAGAGGGGCGGAAAAAAGTCAATAAAATGGCAGCACCCGCCGCATAATAGCCTACAACACTCACCCCAAAAAAAGCAATAGCCACCAAGACCGCAGACGAAACAATATGCAATGTAATAGCCACAATCAAAGACCTTTTAGCTATTTTTTCAACTTCAATCAGGCTTTCTTCTACAACCAAAATATCTTTGCGTTTAGATATTTTGGCATCATTCAACACTTCCTTAGCCCTAAAATGAGAGTCCCAAGGTACGGTAACAATGACCAAGAGCCATACCATAGACACTACGCCTACAAACCAATCTAATAATGTACCTACTTGAATATGAAGAAGTTGCAAACCAACATACGCAAGAACCGAAATAATAATGACAGTAGCCAATAACCCAACTAAGTGTTTCATCGTGATAGCCGTTTAGGTGTGATATACTAAAGTGCTATTTTTTATCGATTTATCCAATGATTAGCCAAGATAATTTTAAATACTAGTAGTTTGCAAGTTTTAGATTAAGGCTTAAAATTCTTTCTCTTTCCTCTTTTGTAATCCTCAAAAACTACGTTGCCCAAGCCCTGCAAATTGCTGTAATAGGCATAGCCACCGTTGGCTGCTGTAAATTCCTGCACAAACTGTTTGAGGTAAGGGTCGGAGGCTATCATAAACGTAGTGATAGGAATGTTCATTTTTCGGCAATGCGAAGCCAAATTGAGGGTTCTGTTCAAAATTTTGCTGTCCAAACCAAAACTATTTTTGTAGTATTTAATGCCCTCTTTCAAACAAGTAGGTTTGCCGTCTGTAATCATAAAAATCTGCTTGTTCTTGTTTTTCTTACGGCGTAGCAAATCCATAGCCAACTCCAAACCCGCCACCGTATTTGTATGATAAGGACCTACTTCTAAATACGGTAAATCTTTCATTTCTATCTGCCATGCGTCATTGCCAAAGACAATAATGTCTAAGGTATCTTTGGGGAACTTGGTGTGAATCAACTCCGCCAACGCCATAGCTACTTTTTTGGCGGGTGTAATTCGGTCTTCGCCGTACAAAATCATAGAGTGCGAAACGTCAATCATTAGCACCGTAGAAGTTTGGCTGCGGTGTTCTCTTTCACTTACTTCCAAGTCGTTTTCGGTCAAGGTAAAATCCTGCAAACCATGATTGATATAGGCATTTTTGAGGCTTTCTGTCATCGAGATTTGCTCCAGATTGTCGCCAAAACGGTACTCCCGAAAGTCTGTAGTAGCTTCTTCGCCCAGCCCTGTTTGGGTGGTGTTGTGGTTGCCTTTTTGCGACTTTTTCAGCCTCCCAAAAATTTCTTCTAAGGCTTGTTTGCGAATAGACTGTTCGGATTTGGGTGTCATACTGAAACTGCCCGAAGGAGCATCTTCTGTGATATAGCCTTTGGCTTTTAAGTCCTCAAAAAAGTCGCCAATACCGTACTCTTGGTTGGTCAGTTGGTATTGTCTGTCTAAATCGGAGAGCCACTGCATTGCCTCTGCCACATCTCCAGATGCCATAGTGAGGAGTTGCAAAAAGATATTGAGGAGTTTCTCAAAGTCTGCTTGTTGCTTATCGGGGGGAATAAAATCTTGGAAACGGTAGCCTATCATAATTTTCAGGGGAGTTTTTTAGTAAAACTATTTCGGCTACAAAAAAGTTTGGTGTAGGGCTTTAAAGTACATTCGCCTGAAGATGAATGTACTTTTATGTTGTCTTGTTACTTGTAAGAAAAGTAATATTTCATCAAGAAATATTGTTGTAGAAATAGTCATTTGTGCAGATACAAATAACGGAGAAAATATATAAAAATTAAATTTTGTGACAACAAAAATCAATTAATTACGTAAATTATAGAAAAATAAAAATATTTATGGATTTAAATGAATTTTACGTAGTATCAGGGGAAAACAATACACCTGAAAACGAACTTGTAATGCAATGTCTTAGTGATAAAACATGCAGAGGGATTATTGGTAATAGAGTTCGTAATGGTTATGGGTTTGATTCTGTTTCAACAACGCTATACACAGAAACAACAACAGATGATTATGACAATGCTTTTTGTCAAATGATTGTAAGTATAAACCCACCCTATGAGGTAGACAAACTGCTTGACTTTCATTTTACAAATTATACCAAAGTAAAAAAAGGCAATAAAAAACGTTTTTATGTACATTTACGCTATGTAATTTTACCTAAATTACAAAAACGTCAAAATAAACAAGTATATGTAGAACTTGTAACCAAGTGGTTAGAAAGTAAAGAAGCTATAAAGGGTATAAACCTCAATTTTCTTGAATTAAAACGGTATTGGACTAAACTTCAATGAAATAATTAATTTTCTATTCAAAAAAATAAATAGCCTATAAAACCTCCTAATAAGGGGGAAGCTTTCAAAAGTATAGATTTTTTATGTTTTTCAAATAGTCGCACTACTATTTTTGAATTTAAAAAAATAGTAATATTTGTTTGTGATTGTTAGGTTAGAATGGTATGTTTGGGTACATCAGAAACTTTATGACTATATTACACAAGGCTTGTTATGTGTTTTGTATTGTTTGTATGACAAGAATAACAATATGACTAACGGATTTTGTATTGTCTGCACAACGCATTTTGTATTTGTTATTAGGCTAAATACTTGATAAAAAAGTAAATAGGTTAATTGATAAGTGAAAAATTGTGTAATGAATAAAGGAATGGTGAATTTACGCAAGGTGCGTAAATTACATAGTCGTATTCTATTTTTAAAACATTTATGAAAAGCAATGTTCTTAACTCAAAAATTGGCTTACCCTACGACTTTACGTATCCAGAGCTTACTTCTCAGCAAGAACAAGAAATATTAGCAGGTTTATTTGAGCAACTACTTTTGTTTGACAAAATTACAATTTCAACAGGTAGGTTAAATTTTGCTCTTTATTTTTTGATAAAAAAACTTGGCTTTGAAATAGTAGAAAGACTTCTTGATAGTGGTTATATTAATTTTATGATTTACTCCCCACTGATTTTTACACAAACAGGTAGAAAGGATGAAAACGGTAAAATTGACCAATCAGTAATTTATGGACAACCTCCTATTATATCAGGCTCATTTTCTCAAGAAGACCTTGATCCAGAAAAAAATATCAATTACGCACTTTCAAACTTCAGTTTAAGCAAAAAATATGCACGCCAATTTACAAAAAAAGCTGCGGAAAATTATTTTGTTCCAGATGGTATGCAAATTTCATCAAACTCAGAAAAATTGATTATTGATGCTTATGTTAATAATAACTTAGCTAATTTAGGATTACCCTATGATAAAGAGCCTACACAACTTGATTTGAATGAAAGGAAAATCTTACTTCAACTTGGACATAAAGTAATAGAAACTTCAATTCTAGCTAATTTTGGCTTAAAAAGCTATGAGAACTACGAACACTTGGAGATTTGCAAACAAAATATTGCTAACATTGGAAAGGCTTTTAATGTGGCTGATAATACCTCAGAAATTTTGAAAATTGAGAATGTTCCAAACCTTAAAGAATTGTACTTGAGTGAAAGAATGGATTTTGAAAGTGTTTTTAAAATTAGACATTTATCTACTGCTAAGTATTACAGAAAATGGATTAATACAGTTGGAGAAAACTCAAACATCTATGAAGTAACGGCAGCCTACTTAAATGAGATTAAGGGTAAATCATCTTTTTTCGAAAAAACTAAAGGTAAATTTATTAAAAATCTTGGTTCATTTGCAATTCGTACAGGTCTTACGGCATTGATTGCAGCAAAAGCTAATCCTGCAAGTCTATTAATTCTTCAACCTGCCGTTGATTATACACTTGGACTTCTTGAGAATTTTTGGCTTGATGACCTTTTAAAAGGTAAAAATCCTTCAATGTTTGTTGAAGATATAAAAAAGGAATTAAAAACTAGCGAATAACATGGTATACAACATTTAGTTTTATTTCCTCCGTTGCTTGTGTCCGCACAAGCAACTCAATGTTTCCATTGTTTGTGCGGATACAAACAATAGAAGTAGATTTTTTACAATATAGCAAATCTTCGGATTTGCTTTTTTTATTTTCTCAAGACTTTTTTGTGGCAAATTTTTTTAGTGGACACCAACAACAGCAGGAAACTTTGATATAATCTTTTTATCACGTTTTCCGTTTGATATAATCTTTTTATCACATTTTCCGTTTGATATAATCTTTTTATCACATCTTGCACTTGCTCCTCTGTTGCTTGTGTCCACACAAGCAACTCAATAATTCAGTTCTACATTTCATGAGGATATGCTCAAAAAAGTTGAATAAAAATTGTAACTTTGCTTACAAGCAAAATACAATTCCCAATGGCAAAATATATTAATCCATATACCGATTTTGGTTTCAAAAAACTCTTTGGTGAGGAAGGCAATAAAGACTTGTTGATTGATTTTTTAAACCAACTTTTGCCTGCACACCACCAAATTGCAGATTTGAATTTTCGTAATGTAGAAAATTTGGCTGATTTATCAGCAGAACGAAAAGCCATTTTTGATATTCATTGCAAGGCACTTTCAGGCGAAAGATTTATCGTAGAAATGCAAAAGGCAAAAGTAAAATATTTCAAAGACAGAAGTTTATTTTACGTTACTTTTCCTATCCGAGACCAAGCTCAACAAGGAGATTGGAATTTCAGATTAGAGTCAATTTATTTTGTAGCAATCCTTGATTTTGAGTATGACGAGGCAGAAGAAAGACGCAAATTTAGGCGTGATGTAGCCCTCAAAGACCAAGACGGAGATGTGTTTTTTGATAAATTGCATTTCAATTTTTTGCAAATGCCTTTGTTCAAATTGAAAGAACACGAATTAAAAACTAAGTTTGATAAATGGTGTTACTTTCTAAAAAACTTAGAAAGTTTTGACCACATTCCAAGTATTCTAAACGAGCCTATTTTTCAAAAAGCATTTGGCACTGCGGAATTAGCAAAATTCAGTGCTGAACAACGTGATAAATATGAACAAAGTCTAATTCAATACCGAGATTTGAAAAGTGCTTTGGAAACTGCCGTTGAGGAAAATAAAATTGAGATTGCGAGAAACTTGATTACATTAAACTTGGACAATACTACCATAGCAAAGGGAACAGGTTTAACAGTAGAGCAAATAGAAAAATTACGTGCAGAACTGAAAAAATAAAACTGACGACAACATTATGCTTGCGAAAAGGCGGAATACTCCGTTGCTTGTGTCCGCACAAGCAACTCAATGTTTCCATTGTTTGTGCGGATACAAACAATAGAAGTAGATTTTTTACAATATAGCAAATCTTCGGATTTGCTTTTTTTATTTTCTCAAGACTTTTTTGTGGCAAATTTTTTTAGTGGATACCAACAATAGCAGGAAACTTTGATATAATCTTTTTATCACATTTTCTGTTTGATATAATCTTTTTATCACATCTTGCACTTGCACCTCCATTGCTTGTGTCCACACAAACAACTGAGGAGTCTATTGTGTTTTATTTATTTGTAATTTTATGATAAAATACTTATTGCTATCTGTGCAAAAAAACTATGAATAGGCTGTTTAATCATATTGAGCTTTGGGGTAATGGAAGGCGGTAATTCCGCTATTGTTTCCTCCATATCTAAGTCGTTTGGATACACCACCCAATTTAACTCGAATTGAAGTTGGAGTAACACTTCTAATAAAGGAGGTAATAGCCTAAATCCTTCTATATTTAAGTGACCAAGACCTATATAGAATTTGGGCGTTACGTTTGGAGTAAGAATGTGCGGATACTCACTTGCTAACCACGTATAAAGAGTTTGGAAATAGTTGTGATATACTTCATCAGTTTCATACAAATTTCCCCAAAAATATAAGCTATTATTCGCAGCATCAAAACATACACAAGGCAGATATGAATACTTTGGAGGGGAGATAACGGTAGGTTGCATAAGAGGCTATTCACTTAAAATTAATTTTTGCTCAATAGTATAAAAAAATACAACTCTCCGTTGTTTGTTTCCACACAAACAACGGAGGAGTGAATTAGCATATTATCAGTTTTGATTTACTACTCAGTAAATAAGCTACTAAGACTTACAAACAAAAACACTACTAATACGAAACCTCCCAATACATAGAAAGTCATTTGAAAAGTGCTTACTATATCAAAAGAATCTTCTTGGGTAGTGGAACTTGTAAATAGGTGAAACAGATAGCCTAATGCAGTAATAAGGGCAGACACAACAACTACGCCTAAAAACAAATAAAATAATATACTAAAAAATAGGAGTTCGGGGTCTATAGATGAGTGTAAAAGCATCATAAAATGTAGAGTATGCTTTGTTAGGTAACATATAGCTATGTTTTACGATATTTTTATTGAGAAGTTTATGCTGCCGATAGTTTTTACTTTAAACTTTGCTTACAAATTTCCCTTTCATTTCCAGCAAACTTTCTATTGCAGCAAGCATTTTTTCTTTGTCTATGGGTTGCTGTTGGATTTGATTATTGAGAACAAGCAAAATTGTATGCAATAAATCTGTATATAAATCAGGTAATAGAACTAGTTGTTCTAAAATAGCCTTACGCAGTTTTATTTGCTCCTGCACAGCTAAATAAGCTGCTTTTTCTGTTTCTAATTCACTTTCCCAAAGTTCTGCTGCTCCCTTTTCTGTATAAAAAACATTTTTTTCGGTAGTTGTCATAGCTTTATATTTCGCAGATTCATCTTTAAAATAGGCTTGTTTTATTTTTTCCTTCTCGTGTCTTAGCACCTGAAAAAATTGCGGTTCAAAGTTGAATCTGCGTATAATAAAAGAATGTATGATTATCAATCAATTAGATAATCATACATTTTTCACCACTATCAAAATTTTAATACCCCAAAACCTTCAACATCTGTTCACTATCTTGTTCTGGGTGGAACAGCGAAGTAGTGATTTCGCCTTTGCGGTTTTTATTTACCAATACATGGCGAGGGGCAGGAATCAAACAGTGTTGTGTACCACCGTAGCCCGCCAAAGACTCTTGGTAAGCTCCCGTATGGAAAAAGCCAACGTATTGTTTGTTACCGTTTAGTTTTGGCAAATAAATGTTGATAGTGTAGGCATCTGAATTGTAGAAGTCATCACTATCGCAAGTCATACCGCCCAAATTGACTTTTTGGTATTCGTGTTCCCAATTATTAATCGGCAACATCAAAAACTTCTGTCCAATTCCCCACGTATCGGGCAGGTGTGTAATGAAAGAACCGTCTATCATGTACCACAATTCTCTTTCGTTTTGCAGTTTTTGGTCGGCTACCGAAAAGATATGACAACCACTTTCGCCTACAGTGAAACTGCCAAACTCCGTGAAAATATGCGGAACATCTACAAAATTCTTGTCGCAGATGTACTTAATAGTTTTCACAATTTCATTGACCATGTGTTCATAGTCATAGTCAAAATGTAGGTTGTTTTGAATCGGAAAACCGCCACCAATGTCTATAGTGTCTAAGGTTGGGCAAATTTTCTTCAATTCGCAGTATTTATAGACAATACGGTTCAATTCACTCCAATAGTACGCCGTATCTTTGATGCCCGAATTGATGAAAAAATGTAACATTTTGAGTTCGTGGCGAGGGTTATCATGGATTTTTTCTTTGTAAAAGTCCACAATTTCGGTGTACCTCACGCCTAATCTTGACGTATAAAACGCAAAATTCGGCTTTTCATCGGCAGCTACCCGAATCCCCAACTTAAATTTTTCTTTGATGCCTTCGTAAGCCTCCAATTCGTTCATATTGTCCAAAATGGGCATACAGTTATAGCCTTCATTCACAAACTCCGTAATCAAATTGGTATAAAGGTCTTTTTTGAAACCATTACAAATGATTTGTGTCTTTTTGTTAATCTTACCTTCGGCTATGAGTTTTTTGATAATAAATAAGTCATAAGCCGATGAAGTTTCTATATCTACCTCATTATCAAGGACTTCTTCTAATATAAATTTGAAGTGCGAGGACTTAGTGCAATAAAAATAGGTGTAATTTGCCTTGTAGTCTTGCTTCTTCATAGCTTTCTGAAACCACTTACGACAACGCTGAATCTGCTTACCAATCTTGGGCAAGTACGTAATTCTTAGCGGGGTGCCGTATTGTTCAATAATCGGCATCAACGGAATGTCATTGAAAAACAAACCATCGTTTTCCACCTTAAAAACCTCTGTGGGAAAATGAAATGTTTGATGAATGAGGTCTATGTATCGCATTTTTGGTGATATAGAAATGGGTTTAGGTGCTGACGCACAGTGAAAGAAAATTACTTTTAACGTACTACAAAGATGTTCATTTTTTTAAACCTATGGTATAGGTTAATTGTTACGAGTACGTTAATTTTATACTTAAAAAGACCGAAAAGATGTCATCTTTGAAAAAAAGATGACATCTTTAAGTCATTGCTTGAAAAAGACCGCAAAGGTACAAAGTATTGACAAGTAAACAGTCATAAAATTTTTATTTTCTAACAGCTATGTTGGGGCTTTGCAACCATTTGTAAAGAGGCACGTAACAACTCAAAACAAACTTTTAGTATGAACGAAATAGGCAATACACCCAGCAATACAAGTGGTTTTAATTTTTTGGCTTGGGCATCTTTTGGCATCTCCACGATTGGCACTTTGGGGGGCATCATGTACCTTTCTGGTGATATGTGGGTAAAAGGTTTTTTGGGCATGAGTTACTTGTTCTCTATTTCTTCGTGTTTTACGGTTGCCAAAGTGATTAGAGACCAACACGAAGCCAAAAAATTGAACAATCAAATTACGGCAGCCAAACAAGCTAAGTTATTAAAAGATTTAGAGATTTGAGGGTATGATAAGTAAAACCTATAAGGTTCTTAAAACCTTATAGGTTTGTTTTTTTGGGTAGTTATTCCTTCACAATTTTCTGCACCTTAGTCATTTTAGCTGTTTTGATTTGCAATAGGTATGTGCCTGTAGGCAAATCTTGTAAGCTCAAACTTTGCGGAGTTTGTCCTTCTGCAAAGTCTTTGGTAAACAGTTTTTTACCTAATACATCATAAATTACTGCGGTAAAGGCTGTTTTTTCATTGGTTTTTATCCAAATTATTGCGTTGGTTGGGTTCGGATACACTTGCAAATTGGAGTTCAAATCATCATCATTCACACCCAAAGGCACAAGATTAACCAAAATTTCATTGGAAATAGCCAAACATTTGCCTGTACCTACTTGCTGAGTATAAACGCCGTTTTCTGTAGGGCTAAAACTGTTGCTGCTGTTGCCTACAGGTTTGCCATTAAGTAACCATTGCCCTGTATTTTCACTTTCCAAGACTTTACCATTGAAACGAATAAATGGGCTTGTTGGCGTTTGGGTAATCGTAATTACTTGACTTTCATTACTTTCTGTAAAAGGCTGCGAAGTCTGTAATTTCAGTTTGTACGTACCTGAAGGCAAGTTAGTAGGCAAACGCAAGGAAATTGAGCCTGTAGTTGTGGCACTTACACCGCCTACGGTTACAGCATTGTCGAAACTGCCTGTAGTGGCAACCAACAAGGCACTCACCCAATTCTCATGTCCAAAATTGCCAATGGTTTCAAATTGCAACGTAGGCATTTCAGACGTACACAAGTTCGGCAGTGTCGTAGTGGTCAATTTGATGACAGGCAATATGTTAAAGCCTCTTTCTACGGCAGCAGCAGCTTCGTAATCTTCATTGCCGTTTTGCGTAGCCCGAATAACCACATTTCCCGCAAAGTTATTGAAATTCAACGTAGTACCTTGTAATGTTACATTGCCTTGTACTACTGTGTACGTAATAGGCAAATTGGCAGAACTTGTGGCATTGAGTAACAAACTTTGTTGATTCAGGCTTTGGGTATTGATGACAGGAAAACTAATGCTTTGTGGTGCTTTGTAAACCACAAAAGTAGCTTCTACGCTGGCAGGCAAATACAAATCATCACCGTTTTGTTCAGCTCTTAGTGTAAAATTCCCTGCCCCTGTAGGTGTCAAAAGGTTGTTGTTCAATGTTACTTTTCCACTTTTTACGGTCAAATTCACAGGCAATTTTGAGGAACTTGTAGCCGTAACAGGTACGTTATTCATACCCAAACGCACAAAACCCACGTCTTGAATACTCAACTGTTGAGGGATTTTATTGACCATAAAACTTCTTTCTACAGGTGTGGCAGCTTCGTAATCTTCGTTGCCTGCTTGCGTGGCTCTAATCGTGATGCGTCCTGTGGCTGCTTGCAAATTGACAACATTGTTGAATAGAGTGGCTCTACCCGAAACTATCGTGAAACTCACAGGCAGTTTAGAACTTGCTTGTGCAACCAAGAAAAATGCTGGGTCATTCCAAAACTTATCGGGAATACTATCAAAAGTAATGCGTTGAGAGGCTTTGCGAACTCTGAATGTAACACTCACAGGGTCGGCAGCTAAGAAACTATTGTTGCCTTCTTGCGAAACGGTAATCGTAACCGTACCATTGCCCACACCAAACAAAGTGCATTCATTGCCTAACATTCCTGCCCTGCCTTGAGTAACGGTGTAACGCAAAGGCAAGCCCGATGTAGTGCTGGCAATGACCCTAAACGGCGGTTCGCCAAAAATTTTGTCGCCAATCGGCTGCACCGTAATTGTTTGAGGACGGCGAGGCGGTGGTGGTGGCGTAGGATTTAGCAGCTCTATCGTAAAGGTGCGTAGGATTTCGTCGATGCCTCCGTTGGCTGTTCCTCCGTCATCTTTTGCCCTTACCGTAATCGTAACTGTACCTACGCTGCTTTGTGGCGTAAAAGTCAAAGTGCCTGTACTGTTGGGGTTGGTATAACTAATGGTCGGGTGCGGTAAAATAGCTGTATTGCTGGAAGTGGCGGTAATAGTCAGACTTTGGAAACTCTCGCCTGCCCCTACCGAAATGCCTGTAAGATTGACGTTTTGGGGTGGTGTACCTGCTAAAACGGTTACGTTGCCGATAGCATCTAAAGTAGGTGCTTTGTTCACATAATTGTACGTAAAGAACCGCCAAGTAGTGTTGTTATTGATACCTGCAAAGTTGTTATTCGGAAAATCTTTGATAGCCCCATTGTCTATATTGACTACATACAACTTGTTCATTTCCAAGTTATTAGGTAAGGTAACTGTTACCGTTTTTCCTGCAAAATTGACAAAAGAAGTAGCTACATTGATGACTATGGGCGAAGTTCCTCCCAACAAACGAATAGCCCCTGTACCTGCCTGCACATTTTCATCAAAATTCATGACTAATTGCGTGTTCAAATTCACATTGGCAGCATTGTTTGTAGGCGTAACACTTAGCAAAGTAGGCGGTGTAGTGTCGCAAGTGGTATTCACAACGGCACTTTGCGAGTACGTGCAGCCGTTGGCGGTGTAACTTACGGTGTATGTGCCTGCTGTAGCTGCGTTAATTGCCAGAGTTGTTTCGTTGTTAGGCAACCAATTTACCGTAGCATTTTGAGGCTCAAACAAATAGGCTTCGTTAGTAGCTGCCCAATTCGTGAAGTTTCGCCCTGTTACGGTTGTTCCCAACGTACCCAATTCGTTTTCTACGCCTATAGTTTTATTTACACCCACAGGGACATTAGTCAAATGAAACTCTATGCTATTGTTTTCATTCAAAACCACTTGCACCGTTACAGTTTGAGCCGTAGAAGCTCCTATTCTAATCGGTACGTTTACATAGTCTATGATGATTTTGCGGTTGGGGGCAGTGCCTGTTCGCAAATACCGCACTGTTCCGCCCAAATTAGGGGCAAGGTCTGCCAACGCAATAGCAATTTGGTGATTGGGCAAAATCACACTTGGAATGTTAGAACCATTGATATAATCCAACCCAAAACCTGTAAAGCCCACCAAACCATTGGACGCAATGTAGAGTTGATGATGTGTTTTATCAAAAAATTTGAAATTAAAACCAATGTCAATAGCTACTGAAGTATCGTCATCTTGCAAAGGAACAACCGTACCTGCTGCCGTATTGGTAGGGGCAAAAGTCAAGTTGCTTACTTTGTAAGACGTAACAGGCACAAGGGCTGTTAAGGTCGTAGGATTACCGCAAGTATTCAAATTGCCTGTAATAACGGGTAGTGGCAAAGGTTGATTTTGAATAGTCAAAGTAGCTTGGTTGTTGGCTGCTAAATTATCTGCGGTGAGGTTGGTCGTTACAACAATATTGTACGTCCCAATGGTAGCTAAATTGGCGGTTTGTGTAAAGCTATAATTGACTGTAGCTGCTGGAGCTACATCTGCCGACAAAGTAAACACTTCATTGACAGGGCTTTGTCCGTTAATTTGGTACTGCACATTAATCATTGTTCCTGCCAAAATGGGCGAAGTCCCTGCATTTTGCAACTGTACTGTAATGGTTTCGTTGGCAGTGCGTAAATTACAAGATGCAAGGGTTGGGGCTACAAAACTTTGCACCGCCAAATCTACGGCATTGCCCACACCCGAAGGCACAGCACTGAAAGCATACGCCCTTTCGCCTATGATATTTGCACCGTTTTTAGCTCGTACTGTTGCCCAATACGTTTGTCCATTGATTAAATTGGGAATCGTAAAATTGGTAGTGGCGGTATTTCCAACAGTTTGCCAAGTAAAGGTCGTGTTACTGAACAATAAAACATCATAAGAAGTGGCATTATTTACCGTAGTCCAAGCTAATTGAATACCGTTATTCACCCCTGCAATGCTGTTAATAGTTGGTACGCCTAAAATCGTAAAAGTTTGTTCGGAAACACTGCTCAACGTGCCGTTTTTCACTCGTACCAAAGCCTTGTCTGTAAATACATTCGGCACAGTCCAATCATAAAGATTGCTGCTTACACCTGTGGCTATATTTGTCCAAGTAGCTCCGTTGTCTGTAGAATATTCTAAGTCAAAAGTGCCTGTAGTGCCTTCTGCGTCCCAGAAAATAGTGCGTACAGTGGCAGGAGCTAATTTTTCATTGCCCGCAGGGTACACCACTTTTACCATTGGTACGTCTATTTGCCATGTCAAGGCGTATTCTTGGCTGCCCATTGGTACATTTGTGCCTGTAACTGTAATGGTGTACGTGCCAGCCGTAGGGTTGTCTATCGTGATTTGCTCAATGTTATTGCGGTTGTCGTTGCCTCTGATGGCTACGTTGTTAGGTTGTGCAGGATTAAGCACCCAAGGCAGAAAATCTGTAGTGCCGTCATTCACTTTTATATCCAAATCATTCACCAAAGTTACGCCTGTAGTGATAGGTGCAGCTACATCAGACCAAGTTCCCAAGACTTTGAGGCGTGTAGCTCCCGCAGGTACGGTAATGGTGTAGGTTTGCGTTTGATTTTGAGCAAGTTGGGCAACTTTATAGCGTTGTTCTTCTAAGGCTTTTACGGCATTAAGGGCATTCACACGACCAAAACCAAATTTGTAATCGGGGTTAGGGTTGCCCAAATCCTTTGCTCCATTACACAAAACAGCCTTTAATAAAGCCACAGGAGGCAGTACATTGCCATTATTTTGCTTGTAATATTGTTGCAACTGTGCCACAATCCCCGACACCACAGGAGCAGCCATAGAAGTTCCGTTCCAACCGCCACTTGTGTATAAGTCGTTAGGATAAGTAGAATACACATTCCAAGCTCCTACTGCCGTAATATCGGGCTTAATACGACCATCTCGGCTTGCCCCCCAACTTGAAAAATTAGTCATTTGGTCATCAGGCGAAACAGCCCCTACTGTAATCGTATTTTTGCCTACGTTACCTGCTGTAGTTGCAAAACCTGTGCAGTAGTTTTGTGAGTTACCAATCGCAAAGACATGAGCCAAATATGGAAACGCCGTAACTAATTGGTCTCTGGTTCTGTCGTCTATGGTATAAGGAGAACCGCCTAAGTTACATTGTGTAATATCTCCATAAGAGTTTTGGGTAACAGAAATATTATAGTCTTGGACAGCCCTATACATTTCGTATTGAATAAAATCGCCTGTAGTCAAAGTATAAGCTACTAAATTGGCTTCGGGAGCATTGCCTCTACCTTGTGGGTCTCTATTGCCTGCACTGCCCAATGTACCTGTTACGTGAGTACCATGAAAAATAGCGTAAAAGTCCGTTGGTTCTCCGTATTGGTGTCTGCCTGCAAAATCTATGTGCCAACCCGAAGGACCTCCGTCCCAAATACCTACGCTAATGCCTTTGCCTGTTAAATTTCTTACGCCAAAATCCAACATAGCACTTCTGCCGTTGGCTTTGCTGGGTACATTGAACAAAGTAGGCGTAGAAGGTGTACTAATGCTTGCTAACCATGCTGCATTTTCCAATTTTTCTAAGGCTTTGCCAAAACGCCAAGTATGGGTATAATGACAACTTAGTTCTATTAAATGTAATTCTTTATAGACTTTTTCCACCTTGAAAAAACTATTGTTTGTCAAAGATGCAACTATTTGGTTAGGGTCAATGTCTTTATGATATTCTACTAACACCTTGCTATTCGGTTGCAAAACTTTTTGCATATCTAATAGCGGAACTCTGTGCTTATCGGTACTAGCTAATTTAGCATTCGGTAATTCCTCTAATCTGTGTTTTGCAATAGAGTATCCCTCTTGAATACTTACACGATATACTTTTTTGTCAGGCAAATAGTCTAAAATAGTGATGCCTATTGCACGTAGTTCTTCTTGTTGTTGAAAAGTCAGTGCCTTTTCAAACCAAATAGTCGTATAATACTTATTACCAAATAAAGCCGTTTTACTCTCTTTGGTGTTTAACCACTTAGCTATTTGGATACCTAATGGTATGTAAGAAGCCTGTGCTATTAGTATTTGAGTAAATAGCCAACAGCTTAATAAAAAGATAAGTTTTTTCATGGTTTTTAGTAGAATGTTGCTTGAGAATTACTAAAAATTAGCCTAAAAGTTAGCAACTTTTTGATACAAGTGCAATAAAGATTACGTATATTTGCTATAAACTACAATAACTATGAGAACAACACCCTTTTATATATTGAGTAGTGCCGTTTTGTTGTGGGGAACTTTGTGGACAAGCACTAGTAGTTTTGCTCCGCCCCAAAAAACATCGGCAGTAGAATTGACCAATTCATTCTTATCAGAGGCGAAGAAAATTCAAACCATGACTTTTCAGATAGAAAAGAGAGAAAGAATAGCTGGTAAAATGGACGTGCAGATTAACCAAGTGAAGTTCAACCGCAAACCCATGAAAGTTTATATGCGACAAGACTCTCCACAACAAGGCATGGAAGTTTTGTTTGTAGAAGGCGAAAACAACAATAAACTATTGGTTAATACGAATGGTTTTCCTTGGGTTTCTTTGAATTTAGACCCTTACAACAGCAAAGTCCGCAATAACCAACACCACACCATTCACGAGTCTGGTTATGATTATGTAGCAGGAATTATTGCGAAATACATGGAAAAATACAAACCGCATTTGTCGCAAATCATTGTCAATGACGGCACTGTGGTTTGGGACAATAGAGAATGTAACAAAGTAATTATCAACAATCCTAATTTCAAGTACGTAGATTACACCGTAAAAAAAGGGGAAGATTTAAACAGCATTGCCAGAAAGTTGAATTTGAGTGAGTACATGATTATGGAAAAAAACAAACTCAAAGATTATGATGATGTAAAGGCGGGGCAAGTGATTAAAGTACCCGAAGATTACGGACTCAAAATTATTTTGTACTTAGACAAAAAAACAAATCTTGCTCTTATTATTAAAGTCTATGACGACTTAGGGCTTTTTGAAGAATACAAATACAGCAAATTGGTGTTGAATCCTAAAATTCACCCACAAGAATTTACCAAGAATTTTGGTACGTATAAATTTTAATACAAAAGGCATTTCGGAAGAAGTGCCTTTTCTTTACTATAAAAATTTTATCACAAACCTATAAGGTTTCAAAAACCTTATAGGTTTAAATGTTTAGCAATATGAAATACATTATTTTTGGTTTAGGCAATATCGGGCAGGAATACGCAGCCACCCGCCATAATATCGGTTTTATGGTAGCCGATGCCTTAGCAAAACAAGAAGGGGCAAGTTTTGACATAGACAAACACGCCTTTGTAACAGAAATAAAGTACAAAGGACGCAGCATTTTGTTGGTGAAACCCACAACCTACATGAATGCAAGTGGAAAGGCTGTGAATTATTGGCTGACTACCCAAAAAGTACCTGTAGAAAATTCTTTGGTGTTAGTAGATGAATTGGCTTTGCCTTTTGGCACATTGCGAATGCGTGGACAAGGCTCACACGCAGGGCATAACGGACTGAAAGACATAGAGGCAGTGCTGGGCAATAATAACTACCCTCGTTTGCGTTTCGGCATTGGTAACGACTACCCCAAAGGCAGACAAGTAGATTATGTATTGGGCGAATTTACGAAAGATGAACAGATAGAACTTCCGCAACTCATAGAAAAGGCTTCGGCAATGGTTTTGAGTTTTTGTACAGCAGGTTTGTCTATGACCATGAACCAATACAACAAATGATTTACTTCAAAAAATCTTTTTCAATCCAAAATCCTGTTAATCCTGAAATCATGTTAAAAGACAAAGCCAAGTTATACTACTTGGCTTTGCTTATAAAATTCAGTTTTCTAATTGATTTTTGTAACGAATATACGTTTCCAAGTCCTTATCGCCACGTCCCGATAGGTTAATGACCACCACATCAGATTTTTTCAAAGTCAATTTGTCCAAAGCTGCAAAAGCATGGGCAGTTTCTATGGCAGGAATGATACCTTCCAAACGGCTTACCTCAAAACCAGCTTTCATGGCTTCGTCATCTGTTACCGCCACAAAAATACCTCTTTGCGTATCAAACAAATGTGCATGAATAGGTCCTATCCCGGGGTAGTCCAGACCTGCCGAAATAGAATACGGCTCAACGACTTGTCCGTCTTCGGTTTGCATTAAAATTGTTTTGCTACCATGCAAAATGCCCGTAGTGCCTAATGCCGTTGTTGCTGCTGACATACCTGTATGCACTCCTTTGCCTGCTGCTTCTACAGCTACTAATTTTACTGTAGGTTCGTCTAAAAAGTGATAAAAAGCCCCTGCTGCATTGCTACCGCCACCCACACACGCCACTACATAATCGGGCAATTCATTTTGGGTTTGTTCTTTGAGCTGCTTACGCATTTCTTCGCTGATGACAGACTGAAAACGTGCCACCATGTCAGGATAAGGGTGAGGCCCCACTACCGAACCAATGATATAATGCGTATCTGTAGGGTTGTTTATCCAATGACGCATAGCCTCGTTGGTGGCATCTTTGAGGGTTTGGCTGCCCGAAGTCGCAGGGACTACGGTAGCTCCCAAAATTCGCATTCTTTCTACATTAGGGCGTTGTCTTTCCATGTCGTGCTTACCCATATAGACAATACAGTCCATACCCATCAAGGCACAAACCGTTGCCGTAGCTACACCATGCTGCCCTGCTCCTGTTTCTGCTATGATTTTTGACTTGCCTAATTGTTTGGCAACTAAAATTTGCCCAATCGTATTATTAATTTTGTGAGCCCCTGTGTGGTTAAGGTCTTCACGTTTCAAAAAAATATGACATTTGTACTTGTCCGATAAACGGCGAGCATAGCCTAAGGGCGTAGGTCTGCCCACATAATTGCGAAGTAAGTCTTGAAATTCGTTTTGAAAGGCTGGCGAAGCTATAATTTTCAGGTAGTTTTGTCGCAACTCCTCTACATTCGGGTACAACATTTCGGGAACATACGCCCCACCAAATTTGCCATAGTACCCTTTTTCATTGACGGTATATTGCATAAAAAATAATGTTTTGAACTCTGCGAAAAATGTCGCATAAAACAAAGATACTACTTGTAGGGCGAATTGTTATGAAACAACTACTTTTTTCCTCCAATCGAAATAGTCAATCCTAATTGGCTACTCCATAACACTGTTTTTTCTTGGTAGTTAAAATTGAACAACAGAGGTATAAAATGTAAGCCCACTCTTTTGGTAAACATCCAATTAAAACCTACCCCTATTTGTCCGTATAGATTGCCTCTTGTAAAATTGGAATTAGTTACATCATTTTGGTATTTATCCCATACATAGCCTCCACCTATTTGTATAAAAGGTGAAAACTTACGCTGGTTAAAATGATAACGACCAAAAGCCCCAATGTCATAGCCATAACTTTTACCAAAAGAATGCTTATGATAAGTTCCATTTACATTTAGCCCCACTACATACCTGTCTTTGAGAGCATAAGCATACCAAATATTAGCACCTAATAACGTATTCTTATAGCCTCCCCCAAAATTTGGTGAAAAACCTAATAAATGATTGCCTTTGTTATAGGCTTCCACTGTTATTTTTCGTGTTTTTGGGTTAGAAGTATTCAAAATGGTGTCATTTTGGGCAATGACTAATTGCGAAGCAGCCAAAAAAAATAGAGCTACAAAGAAAATTGCTGATTTTTTCATGATAAAAATAAGTTGTAAGTTATGCGTCTAAGAGTATTAGTGCTTGTCATAACGCCTCACAAGTTTATTGTAAATTATCTTTTGAAAAAAATACCATTTTCAAATATTAAACTTTTTTATGATTTTTAATTTTATTTAACGCAAAAAATTAACGCATTTTTACTTTTTTAATAGCTTTTTCAACAGCACAAGCCAAGACAAAGGCAAAAGATGTATTGTATATTTTTTGAAATAAAACCACATCATTTTTTTAGGACGCAAGTCCCCATCTAAGGCGTAGTACAGTTTCATTCTTTCTCTCAAAACCGTACTTTCTTCCAAAGGAATAGGCTCTATTCGTGTGTAAGCACGCAAATTTTGTGTGTGCAACTGCCCCGAAAAGTCAAAACTACTGCCACTGCCGTCATGCCCTATGTTTCGCACCATTGTTTGGGTAGGGTGCAGGCACAAACCACCCACCAAATGCACAGAGGCTTCCCACTTGATAGACCACGTACTTCGGCGACCACTAATATTCATTTCCAACTGCGATTTGAATTGGTTGCTACCGTCCAAATCAAAACGGTGCATTTTATGAGTGCGGATAAGTTCGTCATATAACCATTGGGCATCTGTACGGAGGTGTTGCCAACGGTCTTTCCATGTAGCCCAAGACCAACAACTTGTAGATTGGTAAAAAACGGTGTCATTGGGCAGTTGTTGGCGTATCGGAAACATATAGCCACTAATGTGCATGACTTGAGGCGTGTTTTCATAAAAATCAAGAGCTTCGTTCATATATTTAAGAAAACCTTTTGCCGTTACAAGGTCGTCTTCTAAGACTATAGCCTTGCCGTATTCATTGATTACTTCGGTTACACCCTCTAAAATAGCTTTGCTTAGCCCTTTGTTTACTTCACTTTCTCGAATAATCACTTCTTTGCACCATTGCCTTTGGCGAATAAGTTGGCGTACTTCTGCTACTTTAGCCTCGCTGTCTTTGTTTTTTGCCCCATCTGCATAAATAATCAAGGTGCTTTGTGTTGCCCAGTCGTTTTGTGAAAGAGCCAACAACGTTTGTTGGGTATGAAAAGGACGGTTATAGACAAATAAAACAATGGGTGCAAGCATGATTTTTTAGAATAATTTGAAAACAAGTTATACAAACTATCACAAAACTACAACATTTAACCCAACTTCGCTAAGTGCTTGTTTTTCAGGGTTTAGCGAAATTTTGCTGTATTCACAAAAATTTTACTAAAAATTAACAATTTATTCATACTAATAAATGTTAAAATTTATTTTATTACAAAAAAACACAACTAATTGATAATCAATTAGTTGTGTTTTTTATTTTCTTTTTAGCTCTTTTAAGTATTTTTAAATATAAGTTACTGATAATGAAATATTTAGTTGAAAAAATAACTAAAAAAATTGATTTAAAATAAACAATTTTTTAATGTTAAATTTATGTTAAGGATTTTGATAATCAATTTTTCTCCCACAACTTTGTTTCGGGTTTTACGTAAAACCTAAAAAATAAACCTTTAAATTAACAACTTTACAAAGTATGATTGGTTTTTTTAGAAAAATGGCAAAAAACGCCTTTATTCCCGTTATGGCGTTGTCGTTGGTGGCACAGGTAAGTGCAGCAGGAAATGACGAAGGGAACATGGTTACAAGTGTTTATGCGTTGAAACACAAACAACAATTTGTATTTTCTTACCATAACGCCAAAGAGGAAGTAAGTTCCTTAGTGATTCGCAATGCAAGGGGTGAGGTGATTCACAGTGAAACTGTGCGAAACCACACTATTCAGAAAGTTTATGATATGAGTGAGTACGGCTTTGGTCGTTATACCGTAGAAATCACGAGTGCAAGTGGCGAAAAAGCTACACAAGAAGTGGTTTTGAAATCCGATGTGATGATACACTCACAAGTAACCACATCAAATGCTAATCAACTCCAAGTACGTATTAATAATACTAATGAAGAGGTTGTTTATTTATTGATTGTGGACAAAGAAGGTAATACTGTTTTTAATGAGCAGGTAGAAGTGCCTCAATACAATAAGGTCTTTAACTTAGAGCAGCTACCTACTGGCGAATACAGAATAAAATTTATGAGCAAACAAGAGGTCATTCAAGAGGTAGTTGTCAAAAAATAATACTGTAACTTTCTTGTTGCTAATACCTTGATTATAAACCCCTAATTAGGATAACCTATTAGGGGTTTATTTTTTCTCCCCCAACCTAAGTACATTTTAACAGTGTCTTACCGAAAGATTTAGTATATTTGGCACAACACCATTACATTTTTCACCTTAATTATACCTTGATATGTCAAGAGCCTATTACGTATTATGGGGTTTATTGTGCCTATTTTTTGCCAGCCCCGTACAAGCCCAAACTTCCTTTTACACCAAAACGCCTACTCGTTTTACACAACCTTTGAAAGAAGGTAGTTATGAAAAAGGTAAATTATTAGTCAAATTCAAAGCCATTTACAAAGACCAACTCAACCAACCTACGGCAGCAGCAGCACGTTTTCAGGAGGCTGTACGACAAATAGGCGGTAAAACGTGGGGAAATTTGTACCACGAAAAAGAAATAGAAAAAGCTGGACGTACAGAAAATTTCTTTCGCCCAACCATAGACTTAGCTTTGTACTATGAGGCTCGTTATGATGCCAACAAAGTAAGTATAGAAGAAGCCATGCAAAAATTGTATGCTACAGGTTTATTGGACTATGTAGAACCGTCTTTTATTCGCAAAAGTTTTTATACGCCTAATGACCAAAATATAACTACACAATATTATTTAGCCCGCATCAAGGCAATGGAGGCATGGGACATTAGCAAAGGTGACTCGAATATCGTAATTGCTATTGTGGATTCTGGTGTGCAGTTGAGCCACCCCGATTTGGCAAATAAAATTAAGTACAATGCTAATGACCCTATAAACGGTATAGATGATGACCGAGATGGATTTGTGGATAATAACAAAGGTTGGGACTTTTTGGGGGCAGATGTAGATAATTTTAAAGCAGATAATGACCCTTCTTGTTTTGCCGAAAATACTTCGCATGGTAGTTATGTGGCAGGTTGTGCAGCAGCAGATACCGACAATAGCATTGGTATAGCAGGTGTAGGTTTTAGATGTAAACTATTGCCGATTAAGCACGCAGCCGATAACGACACCAAAGGCGAAGGCGGTGCAGCAAGTCTGTATGGTACTTTTTTGGGTATTGTTTATGCAGCTAATCATGGGGCTACTATTATCAACTGTTCTTATGGTAGTTCGGACTACAGCCAAACAGAACAAGATGCAGTTACTTATGCCACAGAAAAAGGCTGTTTGGTGGTGGCGGCAGCAGGGAATAGTGGTCTGAGAGAAGGCAGTTATCCAGCTTCTTACGATTATGTGTTGTCGGTGGGAGCTACTAACCAAACAGATGCTAAAGCAAGTTTTTCTACTTACCATTATACTGTGGATATTGCTGCACCGGGTACAAGTATTTTTTCTACTACTTGTGCCACAAGCTACGGCAATATACAAGGCACTTCGTTTTCTTCGCCTATTACAGCAGGGGCTGCGGGCTTGTTAAAAGCTGCTTTTCCTCAATTTTCAGGCTTACAAATTGGTGAATTATTGCGTGCTACTGCCGATAACTCTGGCGTAGCTACCAACATGGAAAATCCCGAAGAATTGGGCAAAGGTCGTTTGAATATACAACGTGCCTTGACCGAAAAACCTTTTGCCGTTAAATTATTGAACTACAAAATTTTAAACAAAGTTAATAACAACGCACAAGCAGGCGATACGGCTACGGTTACAGGCGAATTTATCAACTATTTGTACCCAACTACACCTACTTGTAAGGTAAAACTAACAACTTCTTCGCCTTTTGTACAAATTCAGCAAGGTGAATTGACATTAGGAACTTTGGCTACTTTGCAACGCCGTACCAATACCAATTCACCGTTTAGTATTATTATCAAAAAAGATGTACCCAAAGATACGGAAATTATCTTGCGTTTAAGTTACGAAGACGCAGGGCGTACAGATTTTCAATACATTGCGGTAGTGATTAACCCAAGTTTTTATATCATCAATAAAAATGCTATGACTACCTCCATTGGTAGCATTGGAAGAATTGGTTATGAAGATACTGAAAAACAAGGTGGTGGTGTTGGTTTTACCTACAACGGTACGCCAATGTTATACGAATTGGGTTTGATAATTGGCACGTCTGCAAGCAAAGTGCCGAACAGTGTACGTGCTACAGGCAGAGCCTACCACAATGACTTTAAACCATTGGATTACATCAAAGAAAATACAACAAGTTTAGTGTCTGATTATGATTTATCGGGTAGTTTCAATGATGACAATGCAGGCAGCCGAAAAATAGGTGTGTTAGTTACTTACAGGTCGTATGTTTGGAAAAACAAACCTAATGATAAGTATTTTATTGTAGATTATTTGGTAAAAAATACAACTACAAGCAATCTAAGTAATTTGTATGTAGGTTTATTTGCGGACTGGGACATTGCAGAAGCACAACGCAACCGAGCAAAGTGGGACGAAGCCAACCGATTAGGTTACATCTATGACATTGTACCTTCGGGCTTATACGGTGGTATTCAGTTACTTACACGCAATGTAGGAGCAAATCACTACCCTATAGACAATGACGACACCAAAGATGTAAATGTATATGATGGTTTTTCGGAGGAGGAAAAATATAAAACCTTATCTAACGGTACTAAAAAAGCACAAGCAGGTTTTGAAAAGCCCGAAGGCAATGACGTAAGCCACGTTGTTTCGGCAGGTGCATTTACCCTAAAGCCTAACGAGTTTGTGCAAGTAGCTTTTGCGTTTCATGCTGGCGATAATTTAGCAGATTTGCAGCAGTCTGCCCAAGCTGCCCAAGCCATGTATGACCGTATTTCGGCACGTATCACAAGCACACAAGACGAAGTTTTTGCCCAAAACATTACGGTTTATCCTAACCCGAATAATGGACAATTTGAAATAGCCCTGCAAAACGAATACAAAGGTGATTTGCAAATTAGTGTGCAAAGTTTAGCAGGGCAGGTGCTGTACCAACAACAAGTAAGCAAAGATGTGGAAAATTTTGTAACTACGGTGCGTACTCCACAACTGCCAGCAGGTATTTATTTGCTACAAATTAAAGACAAAGAAAGAGTAGCTATGAAGAAAATTGTAGTGCAATAGTTTTGATAAAACCTTAATAATAATGTACATTTTTGCATAGAATAGGGTTTACAAACCCTATTCTATGCAAAAATTGCATGCTATAAGTTAAAGGCTTTATTATCAATTATTTAGCATTGCTTATTTTTACCCGCATGACTGTAGCTATACTCATAGCTCTTTGTTTAGCAATTTCGGCATGGTTTCCCTCAAAAAGTTCATCTACTGTAGCTGTAAACAGTGCCAACCACCGTTCAAAATGCACTGTTTGTAAAGGACTTAATTGGTGTAATTCTTGGTGTTTTCTTATCGGATTACCCTCAAAATTCTTAGTTTGAAACACAATGTTTTCCCAAAAATCGTACATACGTGGCAAGTGTGTTGCCCAATCTACAGGCACTACCACACTAAAAAAATGACTAATTACCTCATCTTTTTGTACTTTTTCATAAAAACTATTGACCAATACTACAATGTCTTGGCGGTTTACTAAGTCTTTTTTCATAAAAAAATGGTAAAAATTAAAAATCTACTACCGTTTTACACTGTTCCAAATACGCCAATAGCTTTGCATACATAGGTTCTTGTGCCAATAACAAAGGATTACCCACCAAAATCATCTGTTCTCTTGCCCTTGTCAAAGCCACATTTAGTTTTCTATCTACCACACCGTCATCTGTCATTGCCACTAAATTTTTGAGTTGGTAGGCACTGTTCACACAAAAAGAAATCAAAATAATGTCCCGTTGGCTGCCCTGATACCTCTCTACAGTGTCAATCGTAATTTTGTCATAGTGTTCTATGTTGTTCATTTGCAAATAGTTACGCAAATGAGCTATTTGGTTGCGGTAGGGTGTAATAATGCCCAAAGTTTTATCGGGAATAAACTCTTTGTCAGCAGCCTTATAAATAGCCTGAAACTGTTTGACCAACCACGTAATAATATGTGCCTCTACGGTTTGTATTTTGTCTGATTTATCTTCTGTATATTTCCAAGAAGGAATAAATACTAATCTTTGACTTAAAATATTTTTTTCTAAATGCTGAAATATTTTTTCGTCAAAATTTGGCAAGGGGGCAATTCCTTGAAATTCCTGAAAATTATGCACTTCAAAGTCGGCTATTTGGGCAGGACGAGCAGGTTTTAGCACACCATCATAATAGTATTTATTGGTAAAATCGGCTAAGGTTACGTGCATACGTCCTTGATACGTGAGAGTGTCATACGCCCAAGTCCATTGGTGCTTGATGCACAAACCGTACAATCTTTCAAAATACGAATTACTGCGGTTAGTTAAGTTAATTAACTGTAAATCAGTTTCTTCTAACTGCGATTTGTAGCTATTTTGTAGGACAACGGCAGGCAGTTGTTTGTGGTCGCCTATCAAAATAAACTTCTGTACCAAAGGTAAAATTCCTATCATTTGCGGTTCTAAAATCTGCGAAGCCTCGTCTATAATTGCCACATCAAACTGTTTGAGTTTGAACAGTTCGGGTTTGGCACTTACCGCAGCAATAGTAGCTACTAAAATACGGCTTTGCTGCATCACTTCCTTAATCTCTGCACGACTTTTACAAGCAGCTATCTTTTTGTCTAACAGCCTGTTACGCAACTTTTCGGTAGTAGCATATTCCGAACCAATCCGAATAAAATCTAATTCGGCAATAGCCTCACAAATTTCATCTACAGCCCTGTTTGTATAAGCTAATAACAAGATATTTGTTTGTGGATTTTTGTATAATTCTATGGTTAAGTTCCTCAAAATCATAGAAGTTTTGCCTGTCCCCGGAGGTCCTACCAATAAAAAATAATCTTTGGTAGCCAAAGCCTTTTGAATAATAGTGTTTTGTTCTGTATTCAAATTTGTGTTATGGTACAAGTCCGTTTTTTGTGCTGGGCTAAGGTCAGGGTAAGTAGAAGCAGGTTTTTTGATGCCCAAAATCAAATTTTTCTTCTCTTGGTTTTTAAAGCCCAAAAATCTAAACAAGTTCGCAAATTGCACCTGAAAACCTGTATCCATAAGGTCATGTTCCAATGCCCATTTTTGGTACTTTTCAAAGAAAGCAGTATTTTTTTGCTTGAAACGTACTTTTACCGTTACCGTTTGTTTGTTGATATGCACAACGGTACACTTGAAAATTTGATTTTGCAGCACATTACTTTCATCATTCACAAAAGGATACAGCACCGCAATATCTCCTTCCCTAAAATTCACAAAATCATTTTCAGGATTAGTACGAGCAAAAGTAATGGTAGGTTTATCTGTATTTAGTTGATTATCAGTAATTTCTAAGTCATACAAAATAGAAAAACTTTCTTGCTTGTCCTTAAACTGCCAATTCCACAAACCTGCGTGAGAGTTGGCTGCGTCATATTCTATGTCGCCTATTTTTGCCAATAATTGTTCCCTTGCCGTAAAATTGACAAAACTTAAAAAATAGTTTTTTTCTAAGGGATTCGCCAATTTGTAAGTTGTCAAAAACAACTGAATATCGGCTTGGGTGAATGAAGGAAAATCTACATTCAAGAGTTTTTCTACAGACAACAATATTTTTTCTGCAACTCCTAATAATTTGGTATTGGCTAAATTATATTCTATCTGAATAATCCGATTGCGTAAATTGATAAGGTATTTTTCTTTAGTTTTGGTGGCAGGTGCAAAACGCAAATGGTCTTCTGTAGCCCCTGAATACAAGATAGCAGGGCGAATGTCCTTAGCTGCCAAATCAAAAACAGATTCCATTAAGATTTGGTACAAAGTTGTTTGTGAAAGATGATTTTCCCATAAACCTTTGTCTTTAGGCGTACTTTTAGAACTTTTTAATTCAAAAATGTCAATTTTCTCATCATTTTCTCCTGCAAAATGCAAAAAGTCTAAACGACCTTGCACACCATATTTTTCTGAATAAAAGGCAGGTTCTAAATAGCATTTATTCAAGTTTAGCTCGTCTTCTCCAAAAAGATTTCGTGTATTTAAAGTCCGTTTGATATTCGTGAAATGGTTGCGTGCAGTAGCCTTAAACGCATCAAACTGTTCTTTTTCTGTCAAATCTTTTTGGGTCGTATAGTCCAAAGGGTATAATTGAAATGTTTTTTGAAAAACGGCATCAAAAGACAAAGGATTTTCGTCTTTTTCGTTCAGTAATTCATCTAAAAAATAGTTGGCTAAATTACCTGTAAGGATAGATAAAGTTTTTTCACTTTGTATAAATTTCTTTAAAATATACAATTCGGGAAAATAATTATTTTTTTGATTACATTCAGCTATGGCGGTTACGTCTATCAAATAGTCGGGTTCTATCACAAAAAACTGCGGTACAAAATACCCTGCTTTGTCGTGGCGTACTTGTAACAAATTGAGTTGGCAGCCTATCCATATTTTATCCAGAGATTCTGTAAATATTTCATTGATTCCCAAAATATTATACTTTACTTCCAATACATTTTCTTCGTTATTATCTGCCTTACAGTACAAAATTTTTTGTTCTTTGTCTGCCCTAATCACTTCTACTTTTATCTTATCTATTTCCTCGCCTTGTAGTTTTACCTTAGTAATTTGTGTAGCTAAAGGCGTATCTCTGTGCGGAAGTATTTTTTGTAAATCTTCGTTAATGTCAATTTTGCTAATAAAGCTAATAAATTCTGCCACAATTTTAAGGCTTGACAAGTATTCGTCTTCAGACGGCAAATATTTATCAGCAATTACAGTTTGAGCCTGAATCCGAAAGTTTTGCAACTGCCACTGTTTCTTTGCATCAAAACCGTATTTGTTGGACAAAAACACAATACGTGCAAATAAATTAGAAAATTGCAGGGCTTCTTGTTGCGTCTGTTCCATACAGAAACGATTGAGTAAGTGCCTGATTTTCTTGTATTTATCTTTAAGAGCTAATTTGTGTTGTTGGTGTATTTCTAAGAGTTCGGAAAAATAAAGCATAGATGATTGATGAGTGTTTAGGATAGTTCTACGATTGAATGTGCATTTACAAGGCTGCAATTTCCGTTTCAGTTAAACCTATAATTTTAGTAATTTGAGAGAGTGCAAAGCCCAATGTTTTCATATTCTTGGCTATTTCTCTATTTACTTCCATTTTTCCCTCCATAATACCCTCTAATTTCCCCTCCTCAAAGCTTGTATCCATCACATTTTTCAAATCTCTATAATGTTTCAAACTGCTTTGACTGAGTTCCTGCTCAAAGATTTTCTTAAAATCCAAATCTGCAAAAGTATTAATATCTTTGTTTTTCATAGTTTAGTGCTTATAATGTTGCAATTTCCGTTTCGGTCAAACCTGTGATTTTAGCAATTTGAGCAAGGGTAAAACCTTCTGCTTTCATATTCTTGGCAATTTCTATATTTCTTTCCATTTTCCCCTCCTCAAACTTTGTATCCATCACATTTTTCAAATCTCTGTAATGTTTCAAACTGTCTTGGTAAGCCAACAGTTCATTTTTAGAGTAATTGGCAATGGCTGCCACATCAAAGAGTTTTTTAAATATTTTTTCTTTAAACTTATCAGGAATTTTGTCTAAACTCGACAAGTTTTTGAGTAGGTACAACCATTTTTCATAGTGCGTATCCAACTCGTCTATGGTTTTGCTAAATTTAGGCATTTCCAGATAGACAAAGCGTAGTTTATCATAAAACACTTCTTTGCGGTGAATGTCCATGAGTTGTATGTCATGCCGAAAAACTTGGTGGTGTTCGGGTTTGTCATCAAAAATAAAGTCCATAATCGCAATAGTATAAACACTTTGCAATTTAAAGTCCCATTCTCCTTTTTCGGCTTGTTCCTGAATGGCAAACGTAGAATAGTACAAACTTCTGTCCTTAAAATACTTCTGTTTTGCCTTTTGTAGCTCAATAATAAATTTTTCCCCTTTGTCGTTTTGGCAATATAAATCGAAAATGGCTTTTCTGTCCTCTACATTCGCCCCCAAATATTCCGTTTTGAGGTAAGTAAGGCTGATAATAGTGCCTTTTTCTTTCAAGAGTTGATTCAAAAAATCTATCAATAGGTCTTTGTTAGCTTCTTCCCCAAAGATTTTTTTGAAACCAAAATCTGTAAAGGGGTTAATGTATTTGTCTTTCATAGGAAATGATTTTATTCAAAGATACGAAAATTTGAGGGTATCATCTAAAGTATTTCACAAAGCATTTGCCTTTATTCTTCTTGTGGAATTTTAGACAAAAGTTGCGGGTGGTACGCATTTTCACTTTTAGCAATCACTAAAGTAGCCACACCATTGCCGATAAGATTCGTAATAGCCCTTGCTTCTGACATAAAACGGTCTGTACCTAACAACAAAGCCACGCCTTCTATGGGTATAATATTGAGGGCGGACAAGGTAGAAGCCAACACCAACAAAGCACTGCCCGTTACGGCTGCTGCTCCTTTAGACGTAATCATGAGTACACCCAAAATCGTGAGTTCTTGCTGCCAAGTCAAAGGAATTTGATAAACTTGTGCCAAAAAAACGACAGCCATAGACAAATAAATCGTAGAACCGTCCAGATTAAAGGCGTAACCCGTTGGAATAACCAAACTCACAACGGATTTTTCACAACCGTATTTTTCCAATTTGTCCATCATGCGGGGTAGCACAGTTTCTGAACTTGCCGTACCCAAGACAATCAAAATTTCGTCTTTGATATAACCCAAAAAACGCCACAAACTAAAACCCGAATACCACGCAATCAGATTTAGTACCACAAAAACAAACAGAAATAGCGTAATATACACCGTAGCCAAGAGTTTGAGCATTGGTATAAGAGCTGCCAAACCAAACTTGCCAATGGTGTACGCCATGCCCCCGAAAGCCCCCAACGGTGCTAAACGCATAAAAAGAGCTAAAATTTTGAAGAAAACTTTGGCGAGTTTGTCAAAAAAAGTAACAATACTTTGTGTCGTTTCGCCCAACTGCGTAAGAGCTACGCCAAACAGTACCGCCACAAACAAAACTTGTAATACATCTCCGTCTGCAAAGGCTTTGACAATATTTGAGGGGATAATATGCAGAAAAAACGCCAACCAATCCATTTCTTTTGCCCCTTTGGTGTATTGCGAAATGTCTGTTTGTGCCAAATTGGGCAAAGCCATACCTGCTCCCGGTTTCACGAGATTGCCCACTGCCAAACCAATGAACAAGGCAAAAGTAGTTACCACTTCAAAGTACAACAAGGCTTTTCCGCCTACTTTACCCAGTTTTTTCATGTCACCCATGCTACAAATGCCTGCCACTACAGTCAAAAACACAATAGGCGGAATGACCATTTTAATCAAATTAATGAAAATATCGCCAACAAATTTGAGAGAGGCAGCTTGTTGAGGAAACAACGCACCTACGGTAATGCCCGAAGCTATAGCCACAAGGACTTGGAAAGTAAGAGATTTGAACAGTTTAGTTGTCATTTGTGCCAAAAAACGAAACGTAGTAAGACAATAGTAAGTGCCGATGCACAATTGTTAATTAGTAAATTTTTAATTAGAAATTATTGTAAATTGTTGATTATCAATTTACTAATAAAGCTGTTATTCTAAAAAAGAATCTAAACTAATTTATGACAACTATTTAATATAATTTTGGCAATGTGTTAGGCAAATAGCCCTAAAAATATTTGTAGTATTTTTCGTTGGCTAAATCCAACATAGCTTTGTCGCCTTTGCTGTCGCCATAGGCATAAATGTAGCTGTATTCTTGTAAAGGCAAGGTAGATTTGATACGGCGTACTTTTTCTTTACCTGTGCAGCTTTTGGTGGCTAACCTGCCTGTATAAAAACCATTTTTTACCTCTAACTCTGTGGCTATGAGGCGAATGTGGCGTTGCTCACACCATTCTTTGAGCCATAAAGACATAGAAGCCGAAACTACCACAACTTCATGTCCTTGCGAAAGATGCCATTCTAATCTTTCTAAAGCATTGGTTTTGAGCAACTCAGGTAGTTTTTCATAAGTAAAATGAATACTGACATCTTCTAACCAATCGGCTGGCTTATTAGCTAAATACAACTTGACCAACTGTCTTTTGGCTTGTTGATGCGAAATAAACCCCAACCTATGTAAAAACCAAAAAGGCAAGAATAATAAGGCTTTGATGTACTTTTTAGAACCCTGATAAACGTAGGCTATAAATTCGGGTAGGGTTTCTTTAGCCGTAAGAGTGCCGTCGAAATCAAACAATACCAAAGTCTTTGTAGTGCGTGTTGCCGTTTGTATTGTATCTGAATGTCTTTCTCCGAGTGCCACCATATAAAAAATGTTTCAGAACAAAAATAGGTTTTATTTGGCAGATAGTCAATACGAAATCTTGTTTTTAATAAGGTTTAAGAAATGAGTTAAAAAATGTTGATTATAGGCTTAGTTTAAAAGCCCAAGGGCAATGTAAACAGGCTTTTTTGCAACAATAGCCTCGTTTAAGGTGATAAGTACCTGTAAAAACAAATCTACCTTTATCATCTATGTAGTAGTCTTCGGGCAAAAGTCCGTTTTTTTCTGCCTTTATTATTTGTTGTTGTTTAGTTATCTTTTTTTTCATAGCTAATCAAACATGATGTATTCGATATTATAATAAATTGTCAAACTAAAATGTTTATTTTTTATCTCAAATTATATAACAATGTACTTTAACAGTTTGTAAAGCATTTGATGAAGAAGGTTTTTGAATTGACGAATCAAGCTAAATATTATTAACAAATAAATACATAGCATTTTGTTTATGTAATAAATTTAACTATTTTTATACAAAAAACAAGTGTAAGCAATTACCAACAAACAACTTTTCTACTTTCTTAGCGTATATTAATTTATGTATAGTGCTAGGCACATTCGCATACCATAGGCTTATCTTTATTTTCTGCTTACATCTTACATATCAAGGGGCTTTCCCATTGTAACCTATTTTTATTTACTAAAAAAATCAGGCTATCTTTATGTTACACAATCACCTATTAACGAGTAAGCCTATGATATGGAAATTTTACCTTCTCTTTCGTGGTCTGGCAGTTGCCTACTATAGTTTTCTATTACATTTATTTGCAATATTGACTTTACTACTTGCTATTACCTCAGCTTCTTTGTCTTTACAAGCTCAAAGCCGTAGAGTAGATAGTTTGACAGGTTTATTAGCCACTTCATTGCCAGATACCCAACGCATTAACACCCTATGTGAGCTTTCCAATAATTTATTGGCATACAAACCAGACAAAGCACACGCCTACGCACAAGAAGCTCTACAGCTCTCAGAGAAATGGGATTACTTAGAGGGGAAAACACAAGCATTGCATCTTATTGGTACAATTTATTGGAAACAAAATCAAAAGAACAAAGCCATTCATTATCTGCAACGGTCTTTACAAATAGCACAAAATACTGATAATCAATTAATTGTGTATAAATCTACCTCTTTACTAAAAGATTATTACAGAAATAAAAAGCAATACGATAGTGTCTTATATTTTTATGATATAAATATAGCTGCCGAAGAAAATCTTTTTGATAAAGACAAGGCTCGTATCATCAAAGCATTAGCAGATGAATTACATAATGAGGCTTTGAAACAAAAGGAAATTGAGTGGTTGCAAAAAGAAAACTACCAAAAGGCACAACTAATTGAACAACAAACTATTATAGAATACAGCCTAATTGTAGGCTTGGTAATGCTATCTGTTTTGGGTTTTGTGGTGTATAAGAATTACCGCCAAAAAGAACAGCTAAAATTTAATAAACAAATGGAAGAAATAGGAGATATAGCTTCGCACCAACTCCGCAGTCCTGTGGCTTCTATTTTAGGTTTGCTTAATATTTACAATAGAGAAAACCCTGCCGACCCAGAAAATGAACTTGTTTTAAAACATTTAGACGAGTCTGCACAAAAATTAGATACTCTTGTTAGAGAAATAGTTAAGAAAACATATCTCTCGTAAGTAAAAAAGCTATTTACCATTTTTTTCAAATGTGTAAATAGCTTTTTTAATGTAAGAAAGTCTATTATAAGTTAATACTTTTAGGCTTTATTGTAAATGATACATCACACTCCATGCAAAAGGAGCTTTGCTGGCAGTTTTTACACCCACCCATTTCAAAGCATCATTTGTCCAGTCATTACAAGTCTTAAAGAGGTGATAGTCGCCCATAGCATAGTAAAAATAGTCGTTTCTACCATAACCCTTTGCATTTTTGGGTACATACGCCCCTGTGGTTTCTATCAAAAAACTATTGTCTATATATTTTACAAGGTGTTGATATTGTTCTGCACTTAGTGTAAGTTTTACAATATCTTTTCCATTTTCTTTGAGAGGATACGGATAAAATTCTATGTGCATTAAGCTATTTGAAGGCAGCAAGAAGGCATCAATACAAGTAAGTACAGCAGGAAAGGCTTGGTTGTAAGAAGCCATATAAAAGTCTTCATCTCCCCAACCCAAACTTAGGTAGTTATATTGTGAGTATTTGGCGGTGAGTGTAGAGTCATTCAGCTTTCTGAGCCAATCTGTTTGTGTCGTGTTTTCACGAATAGGCACGACAATATCTGTGTGAAAACCATTAGAGGTTACAAATACGTCTATGCCTGTTGAAGCAGCTTGATAATTGGAATTAGCAGGGAACAAGACACCCGTAATTCCAATACCGAAATATGCCAAGACAGCTATAAGCAAAGAGGAAAATAAAAACAACCCTATGCGTTTCAGCCATAAGCCCGTATCCAAAGTATCCTCCTTTTTGCTACTACTTTTGCGGCGGCGTTTGTACTTTCGATTGGAAGATGATGAATTTGATGACATAAATCCTATTTAAAATACAGTAGAAAAGAATTTTTTTTGTCTAAAACCTTTGTACTTTTACGTAGGTTAAATAATTTTGGCTTTATTAACGCAAATTCGTTTCCAAGTAGCTTAAATTTATCTACATATATGAAAAAAAATTTCTTACCTATTGCCATTATAGGCTGTTTGATTTTTGGTTTGGCTGCTTGTGGCATTGATAACCACAATAACGCTGAACTCAAAATAAAAAACCAAGATGATACTCGTATCTACGGAGAAAGAGGTGAGCCAGCACGCCAAACCTTGAACAAATACCCTGCTGATGATGACGGCAAAGCAGGCGTAAAGGTTGATTCTATACGCAAAAAAATGTATCCAAGATAATCTATACATTTGCACCGAAAAATTTATTTGGTAACTCCACAAGGATTTAAAACCCTTGCGGAGTTATTTTCTTTATTTATATTGGTATAGTTTGCTTTATTACCTTACAAATTGTAGCTTGTAAGGTAATTTTTTGCTAATGACTTAGCATTTTCTTTTTATGTTATACCAATTTTTGCGTTTTGTGGTATTCATTGCCACTAAGTTGTATTTCAAAAGTTCGCATATTCGGAACATAGAGCAAGTTCCCACCAAAGGAGCTATGATTTTGGCTGCTAACCACCCAAGCACATTTTTAGACCCTCTCATGGTGGCGGTGTGGCTGCGAAGACCTCTATATTTTTTGACTAATGGCGGAATTTTTACGAATAATTTTGTGAAATGGCTGTTTAGGCAGTTATTCATGGTGCCGATTTACCGCAAACAAGACAGCGACAACCCCCACGAACAAGCCCAACAAAACGAAAAAAGTTTTGCTGCGTGCTACGAAATGCTACAAAGTGGCGGAGCTTTGGGTATTTTTCCCGAAGGCGTAAGTGAAAACGAAAGACGTTTACGCAAAATCAAAACAGGTTTGGCTCGTATTGCATTAGGGGCTGCTGCCAAATACGAATGGCAGTTGCCTATCAAAATTGTGTGTGCAGGCATTAACTACACACAGTCGCAACGGTTTCAGAGTGAAGTCTTTGTGCAGTATGACACACCTATTTTGGTGAATGACTACAGGGCTGCCTACGAAAAAAATCCTTCGGCAACCGTACACCAACTTACCAAAGACATAGAAAGCCGTTTGGCAGCCTTGATTGTGATTACAGAAGACAAAGAGGCAGACGAATTGACGCACCAATTAGAGATTTTATATAGCAATGAACTCAAAGAATTTTTGGGATTGCCAGAAGATGACACCGAACAGTTATTTACGGTGGCTCAATACTTTGCAGATGCAGTGAGTCATTTTAGGAAAACACACCCCGAAACAGCACAAACTTTCTCTCAAAAAGTAAACGACTATTTTCAAGTAGTAGCCCAAAATGGACTGAAAGACCACCTTGTAGCCAATTACAAGCCTACCAATTTTACTCAAAAATCTATTTTACAACTCATTGCGTTATTAATAGGTTTTCCTTTTTATGTAATTGGACTTTTACATAATTATTTACCTTACAAGCTACCTTCTTGGTTAGCCAAAACCCTTACCAAAGATGCGGGTTATTATCCTGCTATGCACTTTGGTTTAGGAATTATTACTTTTAGTTGTTTCTATGCGGTTTATGCTTTTATAGGCTTTGAGTATTTAGCAAATTTTACCTCAATGACTTGGCTCTTATTATTGTATTTATTGGTGGTGGGTAGTTTAGGTTTTTTTGCTTATTTTTATTGGAACTATGCACAAGACTGGGCTGCTTTGCGTAGGCTACATTATTTACCACAAAAAAATGAATTGATACACCTACGACATAGCTTAGTAGAGGAACTGAAGGCGTGGAAAGTGGCGTATTTGAAGGAAATTAGCTAAAACAAACTTCGGCAGTGGCTTAGGCAGCCCCGTCGAGTACCCTGCCGATAGTTTTTACTATAATGAGGCTTACAAATACAAAAATTTAACTTTGCCTACACAATGCCTCCATCAACAACTGATGCCGAAAACGCCACTGCCCGCCGTCCTTTTTCTAAAATTACCACTTTCTGTTTTGTTATTCATTCCCCAAATTATTAACTTTGTTATAGACCAAAATATATTCGTATATGCCTATTACAGCACAAATTCAGTTTACCTATCAAGATATTTTTCGGCTTGTTTTGCAGTTGTCAGCCATAGAAAGGCAGCAATTGATGGTAGATTTAAGTCAGCAAACTGCCTTACAAGATATAGAAAATACGACACAAGCCGTAGAAAATTATATACCACTTGCGAATTTACATATCATAAAATTTGCAGATTTAGAAACTGAAAGCCATCAGTACAAAGCAATTCAGCAAAACGAAATTGTGGGGTTGTTGGCAGATGAACCAAGTTTAAACAATTTTGCAAAATGAGATACGTAATAGATACGAATGTGTTGGTACACATTGTTCGTAATTCAAAAACTTGGCAATGGATAGCACTTACTTTTAGCCCTTTTAGCGAGGAAAATCAAACTTTTGTGTCCTTAGTTAGCTTGGCTGAAATCCTTGCTTTTGCCGAAAGAAATAATTGGGGCGATACTAAAAAGGAAACATTGAAGGTGATACTTTCTAAACTAAATGTATTGGAAATCAATAGTTTACTTTTAGAGAGTTATGTAAATATAGATTTGTATAGTCAAGGTTTACACTCACAACACAAACTACCACAAGGCGTAAGTGCAAGAAACATGGGTAAAAACGACTTGTGGATAGCTGCCTCTACGCACAAAGCACAAGCCGATTTAATCACAACGGATAAAGATTTTTTGCACTTAGACGAGGTGTTTTTTAAGGTGCATTTTGTAGAAAATCAAGGGTAAAAGATTAGTATTTTTGAAGCTATTATTTTACCAACGCCTCCATTAACAACTAATGCCGAAAACGCCATTACCCGCCGTCTTTTTTATAAGTTGGCAATGACTTGGGCAGCCCCGTCAAGACCTTGACAAACGTATAAAAAATAATTTGTAAAATTATGAAAAATAAATCATATTGCTTGTATCATTTTTTGGCAAAGCAATGAAAACCAATACGAACCACACCAACGGAAATAACAACACGACTATTCAGGACATCACGGATAGCGAAATTCATATTGGCGATAAAATTTACAACAATTCTACAGAAGATATTAAAAGGCTTTTTGAGGATTTTAAAGAGGAAATACAACAAATCATAGTTGATTTAGTAGCTAAGAAAGATGATACTGCAAAACAATGGGCGGAAAATATCATCAATGCCCAAAAGATAGAAAATTTTAACTTACATATTCACCTGAACCCTATACAAGACAAAATACAAGAGATAGAACAATACAAGCAAGACATTAGCAGAAAAAACAAAATTATAGACAAGTTATTAGCAGAAAATGAAACAATTAGCCAAGAAAAAGAAAGTTTACAACAAGATTTAGTAAAACTTGAACAACAAGTAGCAGACAAAACCATTTCTGAAACCGACTATTGGGCTCAAAAAGCTGACTTAGCACAGCAAATACAAGCAAAAGAAGAACTAATAGCCCAAAAAGATAAGGAAATGGGACTATTGATTGCGGAAAATCTAAAACAAAGTAGCTTGATAAACAAATTACAAGAAAAATTAGACGTTGCTGAAAAAGCATTAGCAGAATTGCAAGCTAAATACAAGGACATTGATTTTAGCCAACGAACAGAAACCTACAAAAAGGCTTACGATTTTATTTTGGCGGGCAATGTGCAAGCAGCTGATGGTTTATTGAGTGAAGTTTATTTTGCAGACAGAGAAGCTAAAATAGCAGCCCAAACCAAAGAAATTTACCGCAACCTTGCCCAAGAATACGTGTTAAAAGCACAAACTTTAACAGCCAATTTTAAATGGGAGGAAGCTGAAAACTACTATGAAAAAGCTATAGAAAAATGCCCTGATGCCGAATTTTGGTTTGAGTATGCCCATTTCTTAGGAAAACAAAATTATATTCAAGATGCTATCTTGTATTATGAAAAAGCTCTTATACAAAACAAACAAGATAAAGATGAGCCTAAAATAGCCAATACTCTAAATAATTTGGCAGCTTTACAATACAAAAATACCCAATTAGAATTAGCCGAAGCCAACTTTCAAGAGGCATTAAGCATACGTAGAAAGTTAGCCCACGCAAACCCAGATGTCTATTTGCCTTATGTAGCTGATACACTAAATAATTTTGGGGTTTTACAAGAAAAAAAAGAACAATTTAAACAAGCCGAAATTAACTTTCAAGAAGCATTAGATATACGCAGAAAATTAGCACAAGCAAACCCAACTACTACTCTACCCGATAATTTTTAGCTATTTAAAAGATAAAAGCCCACTTTTGGAGTTGCACCACCAAAAATAAGGCTCTTATGACTGTTTCCAATCGCCAACAAATTGCAAAACTTTTTTCAATTTGCC